>Ga0157369_10000023_pt1 | contig 226955 bp, 184 predicted proteins | sample C25metaG_FD_113461 | JGI IMG/M metagenome (GOLD analysis project Ga0157369, IMG submission 113461) | Corn rhizosphere microbial communities from Kellogg Biological Station, Michigan, USA - C2-5 metaG | ecosystem: Host-associated > Plants > Roots > Rhizosphere > Soil | place: USA: Michigan... | reverse complement strand
TTAAATTTGTTAACAAACTATTATACTATTTCCAAATGAATGCAGTATCACAATTAGATCAAGTTAAAACCGGACCATGGAATGGTGGTCGTTCTCCGTGGTCGGTAGAATATGGTAAAATCAAGATGTGGTTTTTCCTTTTGTCAGATGCTTTTACCTTTTCATCTTTATTGATCTACTACGGCGCTCAGCGTTTTTCTAAATTAACATGGCCAGCTCCAGATAAGGTTTTTCAATCTATTCCAGGTATTGCAGAACATGGCGCTCCATTAGTTTTCGTAGGTATCATGACCTTTATCTTAATCATGAGTTCGGTAACCATGGTTTTAGCGGTAGAGGCAGGTCACAGACGTTCTAAAAAAGAAGTTACCGGCTGGATGATTGCAACCATCATTGGTGGTTTCATGTTCTTAGGCTGTCAGGCAATTGAGTGGACTCACTTACACCACGATGGTTTTTGGTGGGGACATATTCCTTCAGCAGAAGAATTAAAACATTTCTTCCTTAAACCAGAAGATGTATCATTAGTTGCTTCACAACAATTTGCAAACTTATTTTTTACCATTACAGGTTTCCACGGTTTCCACGTATTTAGTGGGGTAATCATTAACATCATCATCTTAATCATGACAATTAATGGGACTTTTGAGAAAAAAGGACATTATCTAATGGTAGAGAAAGTTGGTTTATACTGGCACTTTGTTGATTTAGTTTGGGTGTTCGTATTTACATTCTTCTATTTGGTTTAATTTATCATATTATAAAAATATTTTTATGTCAGAGCATACACATACAACAGAAGAGCACGGGCACGGGGATCATGCAGGTTTATCAAAAGGTAAAATCTGGAAAGTTTTCGGTATCCTTTTATTAATCACCGTAATTGAATTTATCATAGCACTGGTATTAATTCCAAAAGGAATTATGACTCAGCATGTTGGTAACTACATTTATATTGGTTTAACATTGTTAAAAGCATTTTATATCGTAGCCTACTTTATGCACTTAAAGTATGAGAAACTGGGCTTACAGCTTGCATTAACAGTATCATTTATTTTCATTATTTACTTTATAGTTCTAATGCTGATAGAAGGTGGATTTTTAAATATCCACATGATGAACCATTAATGAAAAGAAGTCCTATAAAAAAGGTAATAATCCTGGTAAGCATTTTAGCTATACCGGGATTTTTGTTTTTTTACTTATTGCCGCACTTTGCCAAAAACAGGTATAAGAGTTTGCCGATCTTTGGTGAAAAAGTAGTTGCATCAACTTTCCACAGTGTAAAAGGAAAGAAAATCCCAGATACCATTTACCATAAGGTTCCTGATTTTAAACTCGTAAACCAGCATAACGATACCGTTACCTGGAAATCGTTGCAGGACAAGATTGTGGTACTAAATTTATTTTATACCGGTGCCAACAACCAGAAAACAAATAAATACATTAAGAAATTATCTGATGGGTATGAGCAAAAACCTTTGGTTAAGTTTTTAAGTCTGTCTGTTGATCCACTTGATAAAGTTAGAATAAAAGATTTTGCAAAACAGTTTGAGGCAAAAGCTGGAAAATGGGATTTTCTGATTGGTGATACCATTCAAACTTATCAACTAATCAGAAAAGGCTTGTTACTTGATGTAGTTGCAGATGAAACGAAAGAGAAAACCAATTTTATTTTTAGTAATAAAATAGTACTTATCGATAATCTACACCGTATACGTGGTATTTATGAAGCCGACGATGCTGGTGCTAACGCTAAGTTGGAAGACGAGATAAAAGTACTTATTGCCGAGTATTTAAGGAACGTTAAAGACGGTAGGTAGTTGGCTTAATGGTTAGTGTTTAGGGCTTAGCGTTTAGCATCCTAAGTCGAAAAAAAAATAATATAAGAGATTTAAATACTCATGGAAAATTCCCCGATTGAGAAAAAGTATAGCAAGTGGATTATTATTCTTTCCATCTTTATACCTGTAGCTGTAGCCTTTTTATTTGTGGTAAAGCTGAAAGATTTAGGCATTGATGCGCCTACCTTGCCTTTTTTACCGCCGATATATGCTACCATTAACGGGATAACAGCAGTACTGCTGGTTGTTGCAGTATGGGCCATAAAAAATGGTAAAATACAATTACATCAAAACCTAATGAAAACCGCTATTGGCTGTTCTTTATTGTTTTTGATCATGTACATTGCTTATCATATGACCACCCCGTCTACCAAATTTGGCGGAGATGGAGCTATTAAGTATGCCTACTTCTTTATCTTGTTAACGCATATCTTATTGTCGATAGCCATTATTCCATTGGTTTTGGTAACTTATGTAAGGGCATTGGCCGAACGTTTCGATCGTCACAGAAAAATTGCAAGAATTACCTTCCCACTTTGGCTTTATGTAGCCATTACAGGCGTAGTGGTTTATTTAATGATTTCGCCATATTATCAGTATTAAAAAAAATTATTCTAAACAATATAGCAAAGAGCCTTACTTAAAATGTAAGGCTTTTTTAGTTATAGTCGTTTTGCCGACCGAAGATATTTGTTTTAACCCAATTTTTTTTTCACTTTTATGTATATTACATCTCACAAAAAAAACACTTATAAATTTGTAGGTGAGCAGGTAGATCGACTAATTTATGGCGTTAGGAAGGATAGAAGATGAACGTAAGCTTATAGAAAAAATCGTAGAAGGGGATGAGCAGGCTTTTTCTGTTTTGTTCTTCAAATACCTTCCTGTACTCCAAATTTTTGCCACTAAGTTTACCAAATCAGATGATGCCGCCGAAGAAATTATTCAAGATTCATTTTTAAGGGTTTGGCTAAATCGCGATAAATTAGCAGAAGTAGATAATGTAAAAGCCTATTTGTATAAATATGTTTCTAATGAATGTTTAAGTTACCTGCGTAAAAAATTAAAAGAAGATAGAGTTGTTGATGCATTTATAGCCAAGCAACAAAATAGCCATAACAATACAGTAGAAACTATTAATTTAAACGAGGTAACGAAAATTATTGCTATTGCTGTCGAAAAATTACCTGATCAACGCAAAAATATATACCAATTGAGTAGACGTGATGGTAAAACTATACCTGAAATTGCAGAAATGCTCAATATTTCGCCTAATACTGTTAAAAATGCCCTTGTAATTGCCCTTAAATCGATACGTATACACCTCGATCAACACGGGATTGTATTCTTTTACCCAATAGTTTTCTTCTTTTTAAAAATAAAATAGAAAAAAATTAATATCCCGATAGTCCTAATTTTCTTTTGCTGCTTCTTAGTATCAGAATCTTTATGGAAGAACGTATACATTATCTCTTACAACAGTTTACAGCTAAGACCTTAAGCCAGGCCGAAAGGGAAGAACTTTTAGTTTTAGCAGAAAACAGCACATCATTGCTTTCTGACGAAATCGTGAAAATGATTATTGCAGAAGAAGAGCATGCGCCTAATGTTGTTGAGGAAAAATGGAGTCCGGTTCTTAATAAAATTCTGGCGGTAGATAAACCAGCCCGATCACCTAAGCGGATTTTAATGAAGAGCTTAAAATGGGTTGCTGCTGCAGTTGTTTTTATTGTTTTTTCTTTCACGGCTTACCTCTCTTTACAGAAAAAGAAAGAACATGTTTTTGCTACTGACGTGGCGCCGGGAAAAAATAAAGCGATTCTCACCCTGGCAGATGGAAAGAAAATTTCACTTTCAGATGCGATGAATGGCGATGTTGCCAAAGAAGCCGGTTTCTCTATCACCAAAACTGCCGATGGCCAGTTGGTATATAACGTAGCTGGTTCAGAAAATGTAAATGATACCAGATTAAATACCATTTCGACTCCAAATGGTGGCCAATGGCAAATCCAGTTGCCCGATGGTTCTACTGTTTGGCTAAATGCAGCATCTTCAATTCAGTATTCGTTAAATATCGGAACCGCTAAACAGCGCTTGGTGAAATTAAATGGAGAGGCTTACTTTGAAGTAGCCAAAAATGCAGCACATCCTTTTATAGTAGAAACCGATAAGCAGTCTGTTGAAGTATTGGGTACGCACTTTAATATTAATAGCTATAAAGATGAGCCATTAACTAAAACTACCCTGCTGGAAGGAAGTGTGCGTGTTTCGCATAATAAGACCAATGAAAGTGAGGTGCTTAAACCCGGAGAACAATCTCTAGTATCTGTTTCGGGCATAGCTATAAAAGAAGTAGATGTTGATGAAGCAATAGCATGGAAAAACGGCTATTTTATGTTTAACAACGAAAGGCAAGAAAGTATTTTGCGTAAAGTTGCCCGTTGGTATAATGTAGAAATAGAATACGCAGATGCAGATGCAAAAAATGTGATGTACTACGGAACGGTAAGCCGTTTTGAAAAAATATCGAAGGTTTTGAGGAAATTCGAAAAAACTGGAGAAGTACGTTTTGATATTGTTGGCAATAAACTAATAGTACATAAAGAATGACAGTAAAAGATTGAGGCATAACTAACCTTTATCTCTAAAAATAATATACTAATTAATCAACCCTAACCTAACAAATGATGAATAAACTTCGACAAAACTCCTGACAATCCAAAGTTGAACGCATAAAAAAGGAGTGCTTGCAACACCCCTTTTTATAATCTGTTCAGCTATTCCGTAAACCGGAATCGATTAAAAATCAATTATTTTCTTGGATAACCGCGAAACGCTTTTTGGCGTCCAAACTTTCTTGCGTTCCGCACAAAAAACAGACTATTAAATGTACAAAATTTATATTAGAATTTTATGTATGCATCGCCGCTACATACCTAAATTGCTATTAATTATGAAGTTAGTTACGGTCATATTGCTTGCCTCGTTAATGCAGGTAAGTGCAGCTTCATTTGGCCAGCTGGTTACATTAAAGGAAAAAAATGTAACATTAGAGAAAATGTTCAGGGAAATCAGACAGCAATCTGGTTACGATGTCCTCTTATCAACCAATAAGATAAAAAGCACTACAACAATTAATGCCAACTTTAACAATGCAACCATTGAAGAGGTAATGGGGAAAATTATTTCAGGAATGGACCTTACTTATACAATAGAAGATAAAACCATCCTGATTACGCCAGTACAGAAATCGCTGTTTAGTAAGGTTGTTGATTATTTTGCCCAGGTAAAAGTAACGGGTAAAGTAAGAGATAAGAACGGAAATGGGATACCTGGAGTAAGTGTTCGTGAAAAAGGCAATTCGAATGCTGTATCTACCAATGCTTCAGGAGACTATGTTATTTCAGTAGCTGATGGCGCTACTTTGGTTTATAGCTTTATCGGATATAAAACGGTTGATATTAATGTTAACGGAAGAACAAATATTAACGTAACCCTTGAAGAAGATGCTGGACAGCTAAACGATGTTGTTGTAACTGGTATTGGTGGTGCAGTAGATAAGAGAACCTTTACGGGTGCTACAACCAAAATTTCAGTAAAAGATGCCGAACTTGGTGGTTTGCCTGATCCTAGTAGAATGTTGGAAGGGAGAGTAGCTGGTGTTAGTGTACAAAATACAACAGGTACATTTGGAACTGCGCCAAAAATAAGAATACGTGGAGCAACCTCTATTTATGGTAGTTCTAAGCCATTATGGGTTATTGATGGTACCATTTTAGAAGATGTTGCAGATGTTTCAGCTGATGACTTATCAAGTGGCGATGCAATGACCTTAATCAGTTCTGCAGTAGGTGGATTAAACTCCAATGATATCGAATCATTTCAGGTATTAAAAGATGGTTCAGCAACGTCTATTTATGGTGCAAGAGCGAAAGCAGGTGTAATTGTAATTACAACTAAAAAAGGACGTTCTGGCTTTAGTCAATTAAATTATGTTTCTGAATTGACAAGTAGGGCTGTTCCTTCATACAGCACTTTCAATATCATGAATTCACAAGAGCAAATGGGGGTTTATCAACAGCTTTTTCAAAGAGGTTGGTTAAATTTAGCAAGTGTTTCAAATGCTTCTTCAAGTGGCGTTTATGGTAAAATGTATCAATTAATTAATACAGGTCAATTAGAAAATACTGAAGCCTCCAGAAACACTTATTTACGTGAGGCTGAATATAGAAATACCAATTGGTTTGATCAGCTTTTTGATGCAAACAGCATCATGCAAAATCATTCACTGAGTATTACTTCAGGTACTGATAAATCGCAGTATTATGCTTCTGTAAGTGGGGTTTTTGATCCTGGATGGTCAAAACAATCTAAAGTTGCAAGATACACAGCAAACTTAAATGCGACGTACAACATATCTGATAGATTAAAATTTAATGTTATCACAACTGGTAATTACCGTAATCAACGAGCTCCAGGTACATTAGGTCAATCAATTGATGTTGTATCTGCAACTGTTAAGAGAGATTTTGATATAAACCCTTATTCATTTGCACTCAATACTTCTAGAACTTTAGATCCAAATGAATCTTATACTAGAAATTATGCACCATTTAGTATTTTAAATGAGTTAGAAAATAACTATATGGATGTTAATGTTGCAGAAGTTAAATTCCAAGGACAACTAACCTGGAAAGCCATTAAGAATGTTGATTTAAGTGCATTTGGTAGTATAAGGTATCAGCAAACATCACAGCAGCATTATATTAAAGATCAGTCAAACCAAGCTATGGCATATCGTTCTATGCCTACCACAGTTATTCGTGATAATAACTCATTTTTATATACCGATCCTTCGATATTGTATGCGCAACCTATTACTGTTTTGCCATATGGTGGTATTTATAATAGAACAGATTATAGGGCATTGGTAAATGATTATCGGGCAAATGCAAAATACCATAATACATTTGCAACTAAACATGTTTTAGATGTAGAAGCGAGTGCTTCGGTAAACCAAATTCAAAGAAATAACAACTGGTTCAGAGGATGGGGATTACAATATGAAATGGGTGAAATACCTTTTGTTGATTATCGAGTATTTAAAAAGGGTCAAGAAGAAAATTCACAATATTACAGTGTAAGTAATACAAGGGGGAAAGAAATTGCTTTTTTCTCTAAAGCAGCATATGCTTATGATGGAAAATATAGTTTGGAATTAACAGGAAGATACGAAGGCTCTAATAGATTAGGTAGAAGCACAAAAGCCAGATGGATGCCAACTTGGGCTATTGGAGGTCTTTGGAACGCATCTGAAGAAGATTTTTTCAAAAAATTAAAGACCCCAATTTCTACGTTAACATTTAGAAGTTCATACAGTTTAATGGCTGATAGGGGCCCATCTAGTGTGACCAATTCTGTTGTAGTTATTAATAGCTATAACCCGTGGAGACCTAGCACCTCTGATAGTGAAACTGGTTTGCAAATCAGTAATTTAGAAAATTCTGAGTTGACTTATGAGAAGCAATATGAATTAAACCTTGGTATGAACTTTGGTTTATTTAATAACAGATTAAATGGAGATGTTAACTATTACAGAAGAAAAGGATTTGATTTAATAGGCCCTGTTAATACACAAGGTTTAGGCGGTCAAATTAGTAAATTAGGTAATACAGCGAACATGATTGGTAGAGGTGTGGAGATAGCTTTATCTGGTACGATTATTAAAACACCAGATTTTTCTTGGACATCAACCTTAAATTATACTCATGCAACAACCAAGGTTACTAAACTGCAAAATAATCAGCGTGTTATCGATTTGATTACGGGTAACGGTTTTACACTTGAGGGATACCCGGCAAGATCATTATTTTCAATTCCATTTGTAGGTTTACAAAATGATGGATTGCCTGTTTTTACAAATGCTGATCAAACAACAACTGTTACTGGTGTATATTTTCAAAACAGAACCGATTTAAGTTTCCTAAAATATGAAGGTCCAACTGATCCAACAGACATGGGAGGTTTTGGTAACGTATTTACTTATAAAGGTTTTACTTTAAGTCCTTACATCACTTATTCATTTGGAAATGTAATTAGATTGGACCCTGTTTATAAGACAAATTATTCTGATATGGATGCTATGACCAGAGAGTTTGCAGATTCATGGACTGTGCCAGGAGACGAACATGCAACAAATGTTCCGGTAATTCTAGATACAAGGTACATCCGTAATAACAGTCAATATAGCTATGCTTATAATGCATATAATTATTCTACTGCTAATATTGCAAAAGGCGATTTTATTAGAGTGAAAGATATTTCGCTTACATATCAATTATCTAAAAAAATATTGAGTCAACTGAAAATAGGATCTGCAAGTTTAAGATTTAATGTTTCTAACTTGTGGTTAATTTATGCTGATAAAAAATTAAATGGTCAAGATCCTGAATTTGTAAATGCTGGTGGTGTTGCTTTACCATTGGCTAAGCAGTATACATTAACATTAAAATTAGGATTATAAAAAAGAATAGTATGAAAAAGAGATTTTTATATATAGTACTTGGAGTAATTCTTGCCTCTAATTTATCTTCTTGCAAGAAATATTTAGATGAATTACCAGATAATAGAGCTGAGCTAAATAATTCAGATAAAATATCTAAATTATTAGTAGATGCATATCCAACCAATGCCTACGTTTTGGCAACAGAATTTGCATCAGACAATACTGATGATTTTGGTACAGCATTCAATAGTTCAAGATTAGCAGAGGATTTCTACAATTGGACAGAAATGAAAGAAGTAGGAAATGACGGAACTAATAGTATTTGGAGTGCTTGCTATGGTGCAATAGCAAGTGCAAACCAAGCATTGTCTGCCATTCAAGAATTGGGTGATCCAGCTTCTTTAAGTGCTGCTAAAGGGGAAGCGCTGGTAGCAAGAGCTTATAATCATTTTATTTTGGTGAACTTATTTGCTCAACATTATTCTCCTACAACATCATCAACTGATTTAGGTGTAACATATATGACTAAGTCAGAAACTACTTTAAATCCAACTTATAGTAGAAATACTGTGCAGGAAGTATACGATTATATGATTAAAGATGTAGAAGCTGGTTTGCTTTTGATTAATGACGCGTCTTATGCAAATGCAAATGTTGCAAAGTTTCACTTCAACAGATCGGCAGCTAATGCTTTTGCAGCAAGATTATACTTATATATGGGTAAATGGACTGAAGCAGTTAAATATGCATCAGCTTCTTTTTCGAATTCACCTACATCATTCGTGAGAGATTATGCTAAAATTGCCAGTTATTCTGCAGTTTTTCAAAATATGTCGCGTGAGTATAATGGTAGTTCAATTAAAGCTAATTTTTTAATTACTCCAGCATATTCAGGCTTAGGAACAGCCTTAGGTAACTACTCAACGTTGGCAAGATTTTCACATGGGTTGCCTGTAGCAAATAATGAAACTATGTATGCTAAAGGACCATTTGGTACTTTTACAGGAACCGGCTATCGTTTAAAAAACTTTAGTTATTCATCAAGTCTTAATAAAATACTTTTTGCTCATGTAAATTATACGTTTGAGTACACAGATCCTGTGGCTGGCATTGGTTATGCACATGGTGTTTTTACCCCTTTTACTTTTGAAGAGGCATTACTTACCAGGGCTGAAGCAAACATAATGTTGAAAAATTATTCTGCAGCATTGGCTGACATGCAGTATTGGGGATCATTTACATATACTACAACCTCATTGCCTACTTTAACTGAAACAAGTATAAATACCTGGGGGAATTCAATTGCATATTATACCCCAACAGTGCCAACACTTAAGAAAAAATTAAATCCCGAGTTTGCAATTGAAGCAGGAACGCAAGAGAATATGTTGCATGCTGTTTTGTTTATGAGAAGAATAGAAACTTTGCACACAGGTTTAAGATGGTTTGATGTAAAACGATATGGGATTGAAATTGCAAGAAGATCAGCAACCGGAGCAGTAATTAATAGCGTTACCAGCACCTTGGTTGTTCGAGATCTGAGAAGAGCATTTCAATTACCTCAAGACGTAATAGCCGCAGGTTTAACCTCAAATCCAAGATAATATGAAAACGAAATTTAACCTTATATGCTTAGTTTTTATTTCTTTGATATATACATCATGTAAAAAAGAAAAGCTAAGTGATCAAAGCGTTTTTGTAGATTCAACGCTACCAAAGAACGCATTAGATAATTATATCTACAATAACTATACAGTGCCTTATAATATCGATATACTTTATAAATATGTAGATAGGGAATCTGATTTGACTTATAATTTGGTGCCAGCTACTTACGATGGCTCAATTAGAATGACAAAATTGTTATTACAGTTTGGAATAAAACCATACGATGAAGTTACAGGGAGCAAAGTTTTTATGAAAAGTTATTTTCCGAAAATGTTAACTTATTTAGGAACTTCTTCTGTTAGAAGTAATGGTACAATTGTATTGGGGACTGCTGAGGGTGGTAGGAAAATAAATTTATATAATTTAAATAACCTAGCTGCCAATTCGACTAACATCTCATATTTAAATAATTATTATTTTCATGTTATTCATCATGAGTTTCAGCACATTCTGAATCAAAATAAACCATACCCGACAAGTTTTATTGCAATTTCTGGAACAGCTTATGTAGACGATGCATGGAATACTACTTTTGCTAGTAATGGTGCTGCAATCGCAGCGGGTTTTATCTCTCCTTATGCGTCAAAAGAAGCCGGTGAAGACTTTGCAGAATTGTACTCATTTTACGTTACAACATCCGCAACAGAATATACAGCTTATTTAAACTCTACAGGAAGTACTGCAGCAGGTATAGCCATCATTAATACAAAGATGGATATTGTTAAAACCTATATGAAGAATGAATTTGGCATTGATATGGACGCATTAAGAACAAATATTCAGGCAAAAGTTGCAGGATTGTCAACGTTTGATCAAACAACTTTACCTTAAATGAAAGAAATATGAAAAAAGTATATTTATTATTAATCGCATTATCTGTTCTTTCATTTGCGGGTTGCGATAAGAAAAAAGACAGAGTATTTGAAGATAGTTCTACCGCTCGGTTAAATGAGAGTATCGACAATGTTTATAGCTCACTTAAAGCAAAGCCAGCTTGGATTTTGAATTACTACCCCGGAGCGAATGCGGAGTATGGAGGGTTTAACCTTTTTCCTAATTTTACAACTTCTACAGATGTAAATTTACAAGGAGACATCTTCAACGCAACCCCTATGAGTACATTTAAAGTATATGCTGGTGCAGGTCCGATTTTAACTTTTGATACTTATAATGTAGTTATCCATTATTTTGCTTTACCCGGTTATTACACAGGAAACAGTACTTCACTTGGTATTGGAGCTTCGGATTCCGGAATGAAAGGCGATTTTGAGTTCCTGGTTTTAAGTGCGAATCAGGATTCAATAGTATTAAAAGGTAGAAAGTATGGAAACGTACTGAAAATGAAATCTGTTCCAGCCGATCAACTTTCGACTATAGTTGCCAACTATAAGGCAGCAAATGTTAAGTTTAATACTTATCGTGGATTTGCAATAGAAGTAAATGGTAAAACATTTCAAGGCGTACCAACGGTTGCTACTGTAAATGCTACATCAAGGCCAAATCGTAGTTTTACCTTAGCTTCAACTCCAAGTGTAACACTATCTTATATTGTCAGTGATATTGGTATAGAATTTTATAAAGAATATACTGTAGAAGGAGTTAAAATCAATAAACTTACCTACGTTGCTGCATCAACACAATATCCCCAAGGTTACTACACCAATGGAGCCAATACATTTAAGATGATTCCTAGATTAACAACTACTCCATAAACTATGTAAATGGTTTTGAAATCCCGGTTACGAAGGTAGCCGGGATTTATCGAATAGAGCTCAGATTTACAGGACTCCTCCTTTCGTTACAAAAAGCAATTTTTTGTTTTAAATCTTGAAATGTGGATTTCTGAAACCTCACAAAATTACAGCCATCAGAGCATGGTCAAAACCTCACCCTAAAAAGTGAGGTTTTTTTATGACATAATTTTTAAACCCCTCCAAGCGTTTATGCTTATATTTGTAGTGAATGAAGAAGAAAGCAATTTTTATCCTGTTTGTATTGGTATTTACATTCGCGGTAAGCCGCAATGTTAATGCCCAGTGTTCGATGTGTACCATTAATGCCGAGCAAGGTGTTAAAAATGGGAATACGCAAACAGCAGGCTTAAATACAGGTGTATTGTATCTTTTATCTCTCCCTTATTTAATGGCTGTTATTGTTGGTGTGGTATGGTATAAAAAATACCGCAAAAAGAATGTGCACCTTAATATGAAAAAGGAACCTTTTAATTTAAATTAAAAGTATGTCTGAGCAAACTACCTCAAAACTTTACGCCATTGTACATTGTAAGTGTCCGCATTGCCGCAGAGGAGATATTTTTACAGGCAGTATGTATGGCTGGAACATTCAGCATACCAAAGTAATCTGTGGGCATTGTGCACAACGCATAGAAATTGAACCTGGTTACTTTTATGCAGCCATGTATGTAAGCTATGCGATGAATGTAATCGAAATGCTTTTCGCCAGTTTCATCACCTATTTAGTTTTCGGCCCGCTTACCGATGCAACTTTCTGGCCTTACCTTACCGTTATTTTTGCAGGTTGTTTTATCTTGTATCCGTTTAACTATCGCTATTCGAGAATTATACTGCTCCATGTTTTATCGCCGAACATTAAGTATAAACCCTATTACGATAAGTAGTATTGGTTAATCGTTTAAATCGTATAAACTGGTTAATTGTTAAATTCAGCGATTAAACAATTAACCGATTAACCAGTTAACCCATGTAATGCTGTATGTTAAAAAAAGAGACCCTTAGTTTTATAAAAGATGTAGCGGAAAATAACAACCGCGAATGGTTTGCCGATAACAAAGACGTTTATGAAAATGCAAAGGCTGATGTACTCGAGCTTGTAGCCAGTATTATTCCAGAGTTGGCCAAAGCAGACCCAATGCTTTCAGCAGAGATGGATCCAAAGAAGTGCCTTTTACGCATTTATCGTGATGTGCGCTTCAGCAAAAACAAAGATCCTTATAAAAATAACTTCGGCATATGGTTCTCCACCAAAAAAGGGGGAAACGAGCCCGGTTATTATCTGCATATTCAACCAGGTAAAAGCTTTATTGCCGGTGGATACTGGATGCCAGATGCACCACATTTAAAATTGATCAGACAAGAGATTGACTATAATATCGGCGATTTTAAAGAGGTTATTAACAACGCAGCCTTTAAGAAAAACTTTAAACTGGGTTTTGATAATGCACTTAAAAATGCACCCAAGGGTTATGATCCTGCAGATCCAAATATCGAATTTTTAAAATTGAAAAGCTTCGAGGCCACCACAAAAATCGAAGATGAAGAATTTTTAAAACCAAACCTCGTTAATAAGTTGATAAGTTCTTTTAAAACAGTACAGCCATTAGTTGCATTTTTACGGAATGCAATAGATGGTTAATTGTATAAATCGTATAAATTGGTTAACCGCCACGATTAAACAGTTAACCGATTAACCAGTTAACCCCCAGATAAAATAATGAAAAATACCTTTCTTGCGTTTGCACTTCTCTTGTTTATCTCTTCAATTAGCTCTTGTGTTGTTCTCTCACCTAAAAAGTACAAAGCCTTATTAGGTACTAAAGATTCGCTATATACTGCTTTTAACGAAGGCTTAATTAAGATCGAAAATTTAGAAAAAGAAGTAAGTAAGCTTAAAAAAGATACTACCTTAATGGCTGAAGAACTTCGCGATCTGCAGAACAATTACAATGAAATGGATGCGAATTATAAAAAGCTTAAAAATAATTCGTCATCAGAAATTACCAAACTATCGGGAGACTTAGCTGCCCGCGAAAAACGTTTAAAAGAAGTAGAAGAAGTTCTACGTAAACGCGATGAGGCAACCAATGCATTGAAAGAAAAACTTCAACAGGCTTTATTGGGCTTTACCAAAAGTGGTTTAACCGTAGAGATTAAAAATGGTAAAGTTTATGTTTCGCTAACAGATAAACTATTGTTCCCTTCGGGAAGTATTATTATTGATGAAAAAGGAAAACAGGCCCTTACCCAGTTGGCCAACGTATTAAAACAACAACCGGAAATAAACATTGCTGTTGAAGGCCATACCGATAACCAGAAAATAAATAACCTGGGGCAGATTAAAGATAACTGGGATTTAAGTGTGTTGAGGGCCACCTCTGTAGTACGTTATCTAACAGAGAATGAGAAGGTAGAAAGTGTAAGAATGACGGCTACTGGTAAAGGCGAATTTCAACCTCTGGGTACCAATGCAAATGCAGATGGAAGAAGTAAAAACAGAAGAATAGAGATTGTACTTTCGCCTAAGCTGGATGAACTTTATAACTTGATTAAGTAAGATATAATACGCTATCGGTTGGTGCCTCACCAACCGAAATCCAAGACATTTTAAGGATAATTTCTTTATGGTTAGAAAATGAAGGTGCAGCAGTTCTTGGCAACCTTCAGTCCCGCTTTCCCTCCTGCCAATTTTGAAGGAAAATCGGCATCTGTTCCAATCGGGTTTAGGAATAAAGGTTTGTGCAAACTGCAACTGCGAAAATGAAATACTGTTTTGGCCCAGTAGCCCCGGTTGCAGCGTTACCCTGCAGCAACGAGGCACGAGGAGGCGAAGCGTAAAACGGGAAGAAACTCATTGTTTTGTACAGGCCTTGCGCTCCAAATGTGAAAAAGTATTTTTAATATTAGGAAATGAACGACCTGTGGTTCTTGGAGGCTTGCAGTCCCGCTTTCCGCTTTACTTCGTTGCACTCCGTGTTCGCTGTAATCGGGTTTAGGAACAAAGGTTTGTGCAAACTGCAACCGCGAAAATGAAATACTGTTTTGGCCCAGTAGCCCCGGTTGCAGCGTTACCCTGCAGCAACGAGGCACGAGGAAGCGAAGCGTATAAGCGTAAAACGGGAAGAGATTTACTGTTTTGTACAGGCCCTGCGCTCCAAATGTGAAAATGTATTTTTTTAATATTAGGAAATGAGCGGCTTGTGGTTCTTGGAGGCCTGCAGTCCCGCTTTCCGCTTTACTTCGTTGCACTCCGTGCCCGCTGTAATCGGGTTTAGGAACAAAGGTTTGTGCATGCTACGATCCCGAAAATGAAATACTGTTTTGGCCCAATAGCCCTGGTTGAAGCATAAAAGTGTAAAACGGGAGGAAACTTAATGTTTTGCACTGACATTGCGCTCCATAAAGAAAAGGCATTTTAGACTTAGAAATGAATAACCTCCACCTGGAAAAAGCATTACAATAGTTGTATGGCTTTTTTATAGGTTTTGGTGTCGACGGTAAGATTTTAAAATCTTAAAGGTATGCTCGAACTCATGACTGCTTAGGTTAGAATAATCTGGCATAGAGAGTTTATGTACCGTTAAAAAATTTAGCAGTTCTTTAATTACGTTCGATACTTCTTCTGATTCTTCGGTATGTTTTAAGGTGTCGATCTTACTTAATAACAAGGCAATCTCGAACATCTTAAAATCATTCTTTCCTGTAATACCCAAGCCGATATTGGTTTCTATAAGCGCTTGTTCGTAATTGTGTGTAGCATTGTAAAAGTTGGCTTTGAACACACTAAAGCTGGCCAATATAAAATTGGTATAATAGGTGTAATCACTACTGATGATTTTATCAACAAATTGTATAATGCGTTGCGCTTTTTTAAAATAGTTGAGTTTGATATAGGTTTGACCTAAATGAAGCAATAAAAAAGGAGAAAACACGGAATATCTTACGTAGAAAATATTCGGGTACTTACTCAAAATAGCCATGATAAAGCGGTGGCATTCTGCGTAGCTTTTTTGAGAAAATAAGGTAATCAATACCAACCGGTAAGAGAGTATTTCGGCAGAAGTGATTTCTTCGTTTTTCTGCGGTTTACTCTGATCTATCTCCTGGCAAAGTTTTATTATTTTATCTTCTAAGGTTTTACTCTCGTTAGGTTTATTAACCAGGTTATTGTAGAAATAAAGAATTAAATCATAAGGATTAATTGGGAACAGCTCATTTAATCTTTTGTAGTTCCGCTTTAGCAGTTGCATGGTATTGGCTAAAGCTACTTTATCCACATCGATAAGATTAACGTTGCATTCTATTACATGCAGCATAATCTGAATGTCTTCATTTAGTACGTTCTCTGAAATGGTCTTGATAGTTTCCTTATACAGGTTGCTCATGGTTCGGCCTGTAGCCATAATGTCGATAAAATCGACGCCAATGCTTAACTTATTGAAGTTAGAATTGGGTTTGCCAAGTTCGTATTTAGATACATAACAGATAAAATCGAAAGCACTGTTCTTTTCACTGTTGGTAAATGGCAGCCTGAAAATGTTTTTTAAGGCTGCAATCTCGTTTCTGGTAATGCAGAACCTGATTGCCCAGTTAAGTATATAGTCTCTCAGGGAGGTTCGGCCAGGGAAACTGTTTAATATATGCTCGAAAAATGATTTACAAGGCCGGTATTCAAACTTATCAGTGATCTGTATAAATAAGAAATAGGTATAAATATCGTCGTTTAAAAATCGGACAATTTCTGTAGGGATGGCTGTACTTAGCCTTTTTTCTTCGATGATAATGCCAGCATGTAAAAGTTCTTCGTATGCATCGGGATAACAGTTGATATAACTCAGGATTTTTTCTTTAGACACTCTTAATTTCTTATTTCCTTCTGAAATGCTATCGCTTATTTTTTTAAGGAGAAATACTTTTTCGGTGCTTTTTTTTGCCAGAAAGACGCGTTTCTCTAAGAAATAATTAATTAATTCATAACGTAATAAAGGATTATTCAGCTCAAGATGGTGGTTCTCATCTTTGAGCTTGAAATAAACCTGTAGCCAGAATGGTGTTTTAAACTGGGTTAATAGCGGCAAACTTACATCTGCCCGGTTGATAATTTTGTTTTCTATATTGCTTAAGGTGTAGAGTACCTCATCCACATTTAATGATGGTACATTACTTAGGGTTTCCTCATCATAAAATAAGCCCGTATACCAGGCTTTAGTTAAAGATGCAGAACCGTAAATAGCGGGCTGAAGATTAATCCAACTGTTCGTTCGCAGGCCAAATGCGAGTTTAACAAAGTTGTTTTCTTCAATGCTATATAAAAAGTCGATAAATACTTTAAAATAATTACTTCTTGCTAAATGTTCATCAATACCATCAACAATAATAATGAAACGGCCTTCCCTCTTTTCGGGATTTTTTTTGAAAAAACTGATTAACTCGGTCAGACTTCCGAATTTAAATTCTTTTAAAAACCAGTCTTTTAAAGTGTCTCCATTCTGGATAATGGTATTAATACTGCTAGAGTTAACCAGTAATACGATATCGTTTTTATAGAGGGCATTTTCTGATAAGAAAAAATACTCTACCATGTGTGCAAGCAATATCGATTTTCCCTGACCAGGTTGAGCACTTATGGTTGTAAACTGGTAGTTGTTTTTTAAGAAATAATCAAAATCAGGGTAAAAAAAACTTCTGTTGGCGGTAGCATTAAATGGAACGCCCGAATTATTTTTATTTGCAATTAAGGATATCTCTGTAATGGCATGTGCTTTTAGCTTTAAATCTTGCCAGATACTTTGAACGGAGGTAGTTTGGTTTTCCTTGTCTTTACAAAATGAGTCCCAATCGTTATAACCTATATATTGTGATAAGCTATTTAAAGTAAATAAAGAGAATTTATGTAAAGTGTTTGCAAAGCCAAAGAATCGCTTAATAGTTGTTTCACTTACATAGTTTTTGGTTTCTTGAAATACATACTCAGAAATAATCTTACAATGAGCTGGGTCGATATTTCTCAAACCAGATTTTATAAGGACAAACTTCCTGAGTTCGATAAGGAGATCGTTAGCATTCATTAATTAACAGATGGGGATGACTACCGCTAATGTCATCATAATTTCACAATTGAGGAAATCTATTCACTAAGAATGCCCTGTATGAATAAAATGAATGAAATGGATTGCACAAAAATGAATAGCAATGGATAGGATAGGATGCTATTCTAGATTTAGATTTGTCATAATTATATAATGCCCTGCAGAACAATTTACCAAACAGTCGCATAGCACATAGTAAGTCTCCTAAAATAACGCCTGACATGATGAAAACTCATACCATCTCGTCCCGAACAGGGATAATTCGCAATACTTGCGTTGCAATCATCATTCTATTAACGCTCTTCTCCGCTAAATCGTATGCGCAAACTAAAATATTTGCAAATACTGTTACTAAATCAGATCATGTTGATAATGCAACAAATGCAACATTAAACAACAATAACTTTGCTACAGTTAATTCTTACGGTGGCATTGCTGTTGGTATAGGGTCGTTTAGTGGCGAACTGGAATTAAAATATCCGGCTTCGGTTGCTGCGGGAGTTACCTCCTATATCAGAATAGATTTTGATGGTGATATCCTGAACAGGTTATTAGGCGGTAGTTTAGGTACTTTATTGGCTAATGTAGGGGGCACAGTAGTTCTTGGAAACCATTCATTCCAGGTGGGTGCCAGAAATGGTACTACAGCAGTACCCCCAACAGGAGGGAATAGTGTAGACGGGTTTTCTGCAGATAATTTACGACTGGTAAAAGATGCAAATGGTTTCTTTTATATTGCAATAACCCCTACACAGGCTTATGATAGGGTGTTTATAAAAGATGTTACCAATGCGCTTTTGCTTTCTGTTGCTAATAGTACAAAGGTTTATTATTCATTTTATACTTCAGGAACTGATCCTTGTGCGCAAGCATTTACTACAGGATATGAAGGCACAGGTATTACACTTGATGCCCTGCAATTGGGTAGTTCGGGTGTAACCAATAGTGAAAGGGCTATTGATTCGGATCCAAATAACTATTCTCAACTAAGTTTAGGCGTACTTGGCGTGGCTTCGTCCATTAGCCAAAATTTTTATTTTACAACACCATCAAATGCCGGTGATGATTTTAACCTAAGACTGAGCTCTACTCCAGCACTTTTAACCGCGGGTGTTTTACAAAATATTTCGGTAACTGCTTATAATGGCAATACCCAGGTTTACACCTCATCGGTATCAAACTTATTAAATGTAGATTTACTCGGCTTATTAAATAGCGGGCAAGCCGCATCGATACCATTTTCTCCGGGTGTACCCTTCGATCGTGTTAAGGTTACCCTCGGTTCGGTACTTACCCTAAACCTCACACAAACCATTAATGTTTATGGCGTAACCCGTTCAGCCGGACGGCCAACACCGGCAAGCGCTGCAATTGCTGCATGTTATAATAGCACAGTGGCATTAAACGCAGCTACTCCAAATACCAACGAACTAATTTGGTACGATGCCGTAGAAGGTGGAACAGCATTACAAACAGTTGCTTTTGATGGTACTTTTACTACCCCTGCATTAACCGCTTCCAAAACTTATTATGTTGCTGCCAGAAGATTAGGCTGTACAGCAGAATCGGCAAGGGTTCCTGTTGTAATTACAGTTAATCCAGAAATTATTTTTAATGGTGCAACATTAGCCAACGCCACTCCCGGTTTTGCTTATTCTAAACAATTGGATGTAGCTACAGGCGGAACGGCAGGTTATACTTATGCTTTAGCAGCAGGAAGTACATTGCCAGCAGGTTTAACTTTATCATCAACCGGTGCAATTACCGGAACACCAACCGTAGCCAATGCTTACACTTTTTCAGTTGTTGCAACTGATGCCAAAGGCTGTAAAGCAACTGCTACTTATAATTTAATTGTTACTGCAGCATTGGTACTTACTCCAGGCGCATTGCCTGATGGTTTAACAGGAACGGTTTATCCAACACAGACTATTCCAGCTGCAACCGGTGGAACAGGGCCGTATACCTATACTGCAACCGGTGTTCCTCCAGGCTTAACTTTTAATCCTACAACAAGAGAAATTACCGGAACGCCAACTCAACCTGGAATATATACGATACCAGTTACAGTTGTTGATGCCAACGGTAATACCATTACTTCGAATTATACTGTAAAAATTACTGATCCATTATTACTACCTACAGCAACTTTAGCTGATGGTACTACAGGAACAGCTTATCCAACGCAGATTATTCCAAGTGCAACTGGTGGAACAACGCCTTACACCTATTCGGCAACAGGCCTTCCTCCAGGTTTAGCTTTTAATCCTTCAACCAGGGCCATTACCGGTACGCCAACAACACCAGGAACCTATACCGTACCAGTTACGGTGACCGATGCTGATGGAAAAACTTCAACTACAAATTATAGCATTACTGTAAATAGCCCATTGGCATTGCCAGCGGCGACCTTGCCAGATGGAACAGAGGGCGTGGCTTATGCTACACAAGTTCTGCCAGCTGCAACAGGCGGTGTCGGACCATATACTTATGTAGCCACTGATCTTCCTGCAGGATTAACATTTAATCCAACAACTAGAGAAGTTACTGGTACACCAACTCAGGCAGGTAATTATGCGATAAATGTTACGGTTACCGATAGTCAGGGTAAAACAGCAAGCAATACTTATCCAATTAAAGTAATTGGAACGTTAAGCTTGCCTACAAAAACTTTACCGAACGGAATTGTTGGTACTTCATACTTGCCACAAACGTTACCTGCGGTAACTGGTGGTACTTCGCCATATACTTACGTAGCTACGAACCTTCCTCCGGGATTATCGTTCAATCCAACTACAAGAGAAATTACCGGAACACCAACACAAGGTGGCACCTATAATATTTCTGTAACAGCTACAGATGCTAATAATAATAAAGCGACTACAACTTATGCAATAACTGTAACGGTTAGTGCTCCGGTTGTGGCTTCTGCTACAGTATGTACCGGAAGCACCGCTACTTTAACAGTAAGCAACCTTCAGGCTGGTGTAACTTATAACTGGTATGCATCAACAGGAAGCACTCCATTGGCAACCGGTAACAACGGTACTTTTGTAACACCTGTTGTAAATTCGGCAACGGTGTTTTATGTTGAGGCAGTTTCTGGAACAGCGATTAGTTCAAGAACATCTGTTTCGGTTTCGGTTAACCCACCTGCGACTTTAGCTACGGTTACAACCAATAACCAGGTAATCAACTCTGGACAAACCACAACATTAACTGCAACCGCTGATGCTGGAAATACCATCGCCTGGTTTGATGCCGCAACAGCAGGAACACAAGTTGGAACAGGAACATCATTTACTACACCAGCTTTAACAGCAACCAAAATTTATTATATAGAAACTACAAGCAGCAATGGCTGTAAAAGTGCAAGTCGCGTTCCGGTAACTGTAACCGTAATTAACGGCGGCGGTGCAACAGCTTGTAATGCAGCGAATAGCCAGAATACAGGTATTAACGGTATTTGTTTATTATGTGCTGTAAATGGCGCAGGTAATTCAACCGATGCTGATGCCAACAACTTCACTAGAATTTCTCTAGCGGTAGGTGTTGCGGCAACAGGTTACCAACAATTAATTTTCCCATCTACAGGTGTTGCTACTGATAGCATCCGTTTAGATTTAGCTTTGCCAACTGGTTTAGCTGATGTTGGTCTTTTAAACAACGTAACCATTACCGTATTAAACGGTACTACAGTTGTAAGAACAGTACAGGTAAATGCTGCATTGCTAAATCTTCAACTTTTATCTGGTAACCGTTTTGCAGCGACAGTTTTGGCTGGCGGTGCTTACGATAGGGTACAGGTAAGCTTCGGTGCCTTAGTTTCGGCATTAACAAGTTTAGATATTTATGGTGCAACAGTTGTTTACCCTAATCCAACGTTTATAGCTGGCGCACAATCTATCTGTTCAGGTAGTACCGCAACACTAAGTGCAACTGCAAATGGTGGTACAACTTTAGCCTGGTTCGATGCACCAACAGGCGGAAACCAAGTAGGTACGGGTGCAAACTTTACAACCCCTGCTTTAACAGCAACGACTACTTATTACGTTCAGGTAAGCAAAGGAACTTGTTCAAACACAACAAGAGTTCCGGTAACCATTACTGTTAATCCTGCAATTGTATTTGCTGGTGCAACTTTAACCAATGCAACCATTGCATCTCCTTACAGTAAACAACTTCCGGTGGCTACTGGTGGTACACCTGGTTATACTTACACTTTAGCTGCAGGTAGTACTTTGCCAGCTGGTTTAACTTTATCGCCAAGTGGTCTGGTAAGTGGAACACCAACAGCAGCAGGTAACCCAACATTCGATGTTGTAGCAACTGATACAAAAGGTTGTAGCACAACTTCAACCTTTACTTTAACCGTAACACCAGCATTGGCTTTGGTTCCTGGAGCATTGCCTAACGGTGTAACAGGTACAGCCTATACTACAAATGGAATTCCAGCTGCAACAGGTGGAACCGGACCATATACATATTCAGCTACTGGTGTTCCTCCGGGATTAACCTTTAATCCGGCAACAAGAGAAATTACAGGTACACCAACTCAAATTGGAACCTTTACCATTCCGGTTACAGTAACAGATGCTAATGGCAATACCATTACTGCTAACTATACACTTAAAGTAACTGATCCACTGGTTTTACCGGCAGCTACTTTAGCTAACGGAACAACAGGAACAGTTTATCCAACACAAACTATTCCATCTGCAACAGGCGGATCAACACCTTATACTTATGCGGCAACTGGTCTTCCTCCGGGATTAACCTTTGATCCGGCAACAAGGGCAATTACGGGAACACCTACGCAATCCGGAACTTTCACAGTACCGGTTACAGTTACCGATGCTGATGGAAAAACAGCAACCAATAACTATACAATCGTAGTGGTTGATCCTTTATTGTTACCAGCGGCAACCTTGCCTGATGGAACAGAAGGAACAGTTTACGCTACACAAACCTTACCATCGGCAACTGGTGGTGTTGGTCCATATACTTATGTAGCAAGCAACCTTCCAGCCGGATTAACTTTTAATCCAGCAACAAGAGAAGTTTCGGGAACACCTACACAGGCCGGAAATTATTCGATCGGTGTAACCGCTACTGATAGTGAAGGCAGAACCGCAAGTAATACTTATGCTCTTAAAGTAATAGGTGTATTATCATTGCCAGGTGCAACGCTACCAAACGGTATTGTAGGTACACCTTACCCAACACAAACTTTACCAGCGGTAACAGGTGGAACGGCTCCGTATACTTATTTAGCAACAAACCTTCCTCCGGGATTAAGTTTTAATACTGCAACAAGAGAAATTACAGGAACACCAACTTTAGGTGGAACCTTTACGATTTCTTTAACTGCAACAGACGCAAACGGAAACAAAGCAACAACAGCTTATAGCTTAACTGTAACGGTTAATGCTCCGGTAGTTGCTGCAGCAACTGTTTGTTCTGGAAGCCCAGCAACATTAAGCGTTAGCAATTTGCAAGCTGGCGTAACTTACAACTGGTATGCTTCGACAGGAAGTACGCCATTGGTTACCAATAACACAGGTGTTTTTGTAACACCTGCAGTAACCGCTCCAACAGTATTTTATGTAGAGGCGGTATCTGGAACTGCAGTAAGTTCGAGAACTGCTGTTAATGTTTCAGTTAACCCACCAGCAACTGCTGCAACAGTAACTACGAACAACCAGGTAATTAATGCTGGTCAGTCTACTACATTGTTAGCAACGGCTGATGCGGGCAATACCATTCAATGGTACGATGCCGCAACAGGCGGAACACAGGTAGGAACAGGTACTTCATTTGTTACTCCGGTATTATCGGCTACTACAACTTATTATGTAGAAACAACAAATGCCAGTGGTTGTAAAAGTGCAACCCGTGTTCCGGTAACTGTTACCGTATTAAACAATGGTGGTGGTACTGCTTGTAACGCTGCTAATTCGCAAAACACAGGTATAAACGGAATTTGTTTATTGTGTGGAATAAACGGCGCTGGAAATTCTACTGATGCCGATCCTTCTAACTTTACCAGAATATCACTTTCTGTAGGTGTTGGTGCATCAGGTTATCAACAATTAATTTTCCCAACAGTTGGAACAGCGACTGATAGCCTTCGTTTAGATTTAGCTTTACCGACCGGTTTAGCCGATGTTGGTTTATTAAACAATGTAACCGTTACCATATTAAATGGTACCACGGTTGTAAAAACAGTACAATTAAATGGTGGGCTGTTAAATCTTCGACTTTTATCAGGTAACCGTTTTGCTGCAACTATATTGGCAGGAGGTGCTTATGATAGGGTACAAGTAAGCTTTGGTGCATTAGCATCGGTACTCACCAGCTTAGATATTTATGGTGCCACCGTAATTTATCCTAGCCCAACAATAACTGCTGGTGCACAAACCATTTGTGCCGGAAGTACAGCAACATTAACTGCAACTGCAAACGGTGGTACAACATTAGCCTGGTACGATGCTGCAACTGGTGGTACACAATTGGCCACTGGCGAAACATTTACTACACCAGCTTTAACTGCTACCACCACTTATTATATTCAGGTAAGCAAAGGCGGTTGTCCGAACACAACAAGAGTTCCGGTAACTGTAACGGTTACACCAGCGTTACCAACACCAGTATTGGCAACAATAGCTAATGTTTGTGAAGGATCATCAGCAACTTTATCGGTTGCCAATCCAGATGCTGCTGTAACTTATAAATGGTACGATGCTGCGGTAGGTGGAAACTTAGTATTCACTGGCGCTGTATTCCCAACTCCGGCATTAACAGCGGCAACTACTTATTATGTAGAAGCATCTCAAGGAAACTGTACAAGCACTACACGTGCTGTAGCAGCAGTATCAGTAAATCCTCGTCCGGCTTTACCAGTAGTAACTGCAAGTTCATCAACAGTTAGTGCAGGTCAGACTGCAATTTTAACTGCTACTTCTGCAGATGCAACCAATACTTTCAACTGGTACACTTCTAACACTTCAACTACACCAGTTTATGTAGGAGCAACATATGTGACACCACCGCTATTGGCTACTACAACTTATTATGTAGAATCGGTTTCTACAAATGGTTGTACATCAGCAAGCCGTGTTCAGGTTACCATCACAGTTGATGGTAATGGATCTCCAAATCCGGTTCCTTGCGAGGCTGCAACCACACAGGTTAATGGTGTTAACGGTGTAGCTTTATTATCGGGTGTATTTAACCCGGCATTGGCGATTGATAACGATACCCAAACTGCATCTTCATTGGTAATGCCGGTAGGAGCGCTGGGTGCATCAGTTTATCAAAGAGTTGGTTTTGGATCATTATCTAAAGTAGGTGATACGGTACGAGTTTTAGTATCATCTCCAGGAAAACTATTATCACTTTCGTTATTAGGAAACGCGGCAATTACTACTTATGTTGGAACCAACAGTAATGGTGATTCTAAATTTTTAAATGATAACTTAATTAATATTCAGTTATTGAGCGGTAATACCCAGGCGTTAATCACTTTTGTTCCAACGAATGTTTTCGACGGGGTAGAAGTTAGATTAAACTCAGGTTTATTAGGTGCTTTAACATCAATCAACTTAAATTACGCACAACGCATTTTGGTTGCACCTACTGTAGCATCAGCAAATGTTACGGCTTGTGTAGGCCAAACGGCACAACTTGAAGTAAGCAACCCATCAACAAGCTTAACTTACAGGTGGTACGATGCTACAGGCACTTACCTAACCGGTAAAGATGGTATCATATTTACTACCCCAGTTTTAACAGGCGATACTAAATTCTATGTTGCAGCAGTTTCTGCAACTGGTTGTGTGAGTTATAAAACGGCAGTAAATGTAACTACAAATCCAGCTCCGGTAACACCAGATCTACTTTCAGCATCTGTAAATACCTGTCCTAATACATCAGTTACTTTCCAGGTTAAAAACCCAATTGTAGGCACAACCTATAACTGGTACGATACCGCAACATCTACAACGGTATTATTTACCGGTGATAACTTTACAACACCATTAATCAATGCTGATAGAAGTTACTTTGTAGCGGCAGTAAACAGCTGCGGTAGCTCATCAACGAGAACAGAGGCTAAAATTATATTGGGAACTATCGATGTTCCGGTAATTACACCACCATCAATCACCATCAGTGAAGGTTCTGTTGCGGTATTAAAAGCAACATCGAGTACAGCAGGCGCAACCATTAACTGGTACACTACTGCAAATGGTGTGGTTCCAGTATTTACTGGCGAAACTTATGTAACACCTCAATTAAGTGCAACTACTACATATTATGTAGAAGCTACTATTCCTGGTGGCTGTACTGCAACAAGCAGAGCAACTGTAACCGTTACTGTTATTCCTAACGGTAACCCGGTAACTACACCTTGTGGAGCCGCTACAACAACAGTTGCAAGCGGCGTAACAGGAGTAGCTGTATTGGCTGGAGTTTACAACCCAACTTTTGCGGTTGATAACGACATCAACACAGGATCTAGCTTGGTGATCCCTGTGGGATTACTTGGTGCATCTGTTTATCACCATGTTGGTTTTACAGGCTTATCAAATGTAGGTGATACCTTAAGAGTGAAAATTACCACTCCAGGTACATTACTTTCGGTAGGAGTATTAAATAACTTAACGTTAACAACTTTCCAAGGTACAACCAGCAATAACGATGCGGTTTCTATTTCTAACCCATTAATTAGCTTAAAACTATTAACAGGCAATACATCTGCTATATTAACTTTCGTACCAACCAGTAAATTTGATGGCGTAGAATTGAGATTAAGCTCAGGTCTCCTTGGGGCATTAACATCTGTTAATTTAGATTATGCACAAAGGGTAATCACTACACCAACAGTTACAGCAGCTACAGCAAGCGCTTGTCAAGGATCATCTGCAACCTTAAGTGTTCAGAACCCACAAGCTGGTGTAGTGTACAAATGGTACTTAGGCACAACTTATCAAGCAGGAAAAGATGGAGCAACTTTCACAACAGACCCAACTTTAACTGCTGGAACTTATACTTATTAGGTAACGGCTACGGCTAACGGTTGTGAGACTGTAGGAACCAAAGTAACGGTAACTATTTTAACTCCACCAGTAGCACCGATTCCATCAACTACCAATCCAGCTACAACTTGTATCGGCTCACCTGCTACTTTAAGTGTACAGGCTGTTGCTGGAGTAACTTATAACTGGTACGATGCGGCTACAGCAGGAAACATGTTGGTAACCAACAACAGTAGCTTTACTACTTCTGCATCACTTGCAGCAGGAACATACGATTATTATGTTGAAGCGGTAAGTGGAACAGGTTGCTCGAACTCAACACGTACAAAGGTTTCTATCACTGTTAATCCATCAGCAGTTGCTGCCGATTTAACAGTAACCGGAACAACATCATTATGTGCTTCTGGTACAGCGGTGCTTACTGCAGCCAGTACAACAGTAACCAGCCCGGTATTTACCTGGTACACTGATGCTGCTTTAACACAGGTTGCTTTTGTTGGTGCAGTATTTAATACGCCAGCCATTACCGCAACTACCAAATACTATGTTACTGTTAGCGGAACAAATAAATGTGCTAACTCAGCGGGTAATGCAAAAGAGATTACCATTACGGTAAATCCTGTTGCTACCCCATCTGATATTAACCTAGCTGGAACAAGTACCGTTTGCGGTGGTTCTTCAGTTACTTTAAATGCAACGAGCACAACGGTAACCAACCCAGTATTTACCTGGTACAGTGATGCGGCTTTAACTACAGTGGCATTTACTGGTGCTAACTTTGTTACGCCGGTACTTACTGCAACCACTACTTATTATGTGACAGTTAAAGGCGATAATAAATGTGAAAATACAGCAGCTACTGCAAAATCGATTACCATTACGGTTAATCCTGCGGCTACTGATTCAGACCTCGCCATTAACGGAATTGCATCAATCTGTAAAGGATCTACAGCTGTACTGTCTGCTTCAACAACAACAGTAATCAATCCTGTATTTACCTGGTATAGCGATGCTGCTTTAACTACAGTAGCTCATGTAGGTGCTAGCTTTACTACGCCTGCACTTAATGCAACCACTACTTATTATGTAACCGTAAAAGGCGATAATAAATGTGAGAATTTAGCTGCAAATGCTAAGGTTGTTACTGTAACAGTTAAAGAGTTTGCAACATCAGCAGATATTGCGGTAAGCAATGCTCAAATCTGTTCAGGTTCTACCGTAATGTTAATGGCTTCGAGTACTACGGTTACTCAACCGGTATTCACCTGGTATAGTGATGCATCATTAACAAGTGTAGTATTTACAGGTCCAACTTTCACAGTAACTGGTTTAACTGCCACCACTACTTATTATGTAAGTGTTAAAGGTGCCAATAAATGTGAAAACAGTGCCGCAGATGCCAAAGCGGTAACAATAACCGTTAATCCTTTGGCAACTACCACCGATATTATTCTTAGCGGAAGCACAGTGGCCTGTGCAGGATCATCGGCAGTATTAACTGCAACATCTCCAACAGTAACCAATCCAGTATTTACCTGGTATAGTGATGCGGCATTAACCAATGTAAGTTTCATTGGCGCAACATATACTACACCAGCCTTAACCAGCACCACTACTTATTATGTAACTGTAAAAGGTGATAATAAATGTGAGAATGCTCCTGGTACTGCCAGAGTAATTACCATAACTGTTAGTCCGGTTTCTACAGCTTCCGATATAACCGCTACTGATGCAACAATCTGCTCAGGATCTGGTACTACCCTGGTAGCAAGTACAACAACCGTTACCAATCCAACATTTACCTGGTACAACGATGCTGCTTTAACTTCGGTAGCTTATGTAGGTACATCATTCGTTACCCCGGTATTAACGGCAACAACTAAATACTATGTTACGGTTAAGGGTGATAATAAATGTGAAAACTCAGGTATCACTGCAAAAGTGGTAACTGTAAATGTTAATCAGAGTGCAACAGCTGCAGATATTACTTTATCAACACCTACATTGGTATGTGGATCGGGTACAGCAGTAATCAACGCAAGCTCAACGACGGTAACCAGTCCAATATTTACCTGGTACAACGATGCTTCATTAACAAGTGTTGCCTTTACCGGACCAATATTTACCACTCCGGTATTAACTACCACTACTACTTATTATGTAACCGTAAAAGGTGCTAACAAGTGTGAAAATACCGCAGCAAATGCAGCAGCAGTAACCATTAAAGTTAACCCGATTGCAGTTGCAAGTGATATCGTTGTAAATGGATCAACAAATATTTGCGGAGGATCTAAAGCAGTATTAACGGCAAGTAGCACAACAGTTACTAACCCGGTATTTACCTGGTATACCAATTCAACGTTAACTGATGTAGCTTTTGTAGGTGCAGTGTTTACTACACCAACTTTAACAGCCAACACTACTTATTATGTAACTGTAAAAGGAGATAATAAGTGCGAAAGCAGTGCCGCTACTGCTAAATCTGTTAACATTGTTGTTAACTCGGTAGCTTCAGCAACTGATGTTACTGCAACAGATGCCACCATTTGTGCAGGATCGTCAGCCAGCTTAGTGGCCAGTACTACAACAGTAACCAATCCAATATTTACCTGGTACAGCGATGCTGCTTTAACAACGCCGGTATTTACAGGAGCAACTTTTAACACACCAGCATTAACCGCAACAACTAAATATTACCTAACTGTAAAAGGTGATAACAGATGTGAGAGTTCTGCTGCAAATGCAAAAGTAGTTACCGTTAATGTAAATGCAGGTGCAACAGCTGCCGACATCACATTATCGGCCCCAGCTAGAATATGTGGTTCTGGAACAGCAGTAATCAATGCAAGTTCTGCAACGGTTACCAGCCCGGTATTTACCTGGTACAACGATGCTTCATTAACAAGTGTAGCCTTTACCGGACCAATATTTACCACTCCGGTATTAACTGCCACTAAAACTTATTATGTAACCGTTAAAGGTGCTAATAGATGTGAAAATACAGCAGCTAATGTAAAAACAGTAACTGTTACTGTTAATCCAGGTGCGGTGGCAACAGATATCACAGTAAATGGATCAACTTCAGTGTGTGCAAGTACAGCCGCAACATTAGCAGCAACAAGCACAACGGTTACCAACCCAATATTTACCTGGTATAGTGATGCTACTTTAAATACAGTGGTATTTACTGGCCCAGTGTTTACTACACCAGTATTAACTGCAAGTGCAACTTATTATGTAACTGTTAAAGGCGACAATAAATGTGAAAATACTGCAGCAACAGCAAGGGCAGTAGCCATTACAGTAAATGCATCACCAAACAACCCAGTGGTATCTGTTCCAAATGGAGGCATATGCGCAGGTGATGGAGCCACCCTAACAGTAACGAATGCACAGGCAGGTGTTACTTACGAATGGTACACTGCAGCGGTTGGTGGTAATTTATTATTCACTGGAACAACATTCAATGTAACAGCCTTAGCTGCAACAACAGATTATTACATTTTAGCAATCGGAACAGGAGGTTGTAACAACAACGGAGGCCGTGTTAAAGTAACAGTTACTGTTAACGCAAAACCAACAGTACCAACTGTAGCAGCAACATCTGTTAATGTTTGTACTGGAAGTCCAGCTGTATTAACGGTAACAAGTCCTCAAACAGGTGTAACATACAATTGGTATACTGCAGCTGCGGGCGGAACAGTGGCTGGAACCGGAGTAAACTTTACCACTCCTGCAGTTAATGCAAACATTACATACTATGTTGAAGGTGCAAATGGAACTTGTGTCTCATCATCTAGAACACCAGTAAATGTAATTGCACTTCCGGTACCAGTTGCACCAGCATCGGTAACAGCGGCAAATGGAACACTTTGCGCAGGTAGCTCAACCATATTATCGGTTAATAATCCGGTAACAGGATTGGTTTACAGATGGTATGCTGCAAGCTCTGGAGGTTCTGTACTAGCGGAAGGTATAACCTTTACTACACCAAACTTAACTGCAACAACAATCTACTATGTAGAGGCAATAGCTGTAGGTGGTTGTGCTAGTCCAACAAGAACAGGCGTTACAGTTAATGTACTGCCGGTGTTAGAAAAACCAGTAGTAGTGGTACAAAGCACAACACCAAACAGTGTAACCTTTGCATGGGCTGCGGTTGCAGGTGCTACCGCTTACGAAGTTTCTCAAGATAATGGCTTAACATGGGTAAACCCAACAAGCGGATCAACCGGAACTACTTACTTGGTAGCGGGCTTAAAACCAGATCAAAGTGTTACCATCATTGTACGAGCCAGAGGTCAGATTGAGTGCCAAACCAGCGCAAATTCGACTCCGGTAACGGGTAAAGCAGCTAATCCTTTTGGAGATCAGGTTTATATACCAAACGCATTTACACCAAATAACGACGGTAAAAACGATACATTCTTAATCTATGGTAATACCATATCAAGCGCCAGAATGAGCATTTTCACGCAATGGGGTCAATTGATATTCCAGTCAGATAATGTTGCCAATGGATGGGATGGAACTTTCAAAGGGGTAAATCAACCGATCGGAGTTTATGTGTACATGGTTGATATTACATTCACCAATGGAACAACATCATTAAGAAAAGGTACAGTAACGCTGATTAGATAAGAAGAGGATTAACAATAAACAGATAAAATCAAAGACCATGAAAATACTATCGGCTTTAAAAATATATGTTGCAGTGCTAGGATTGCTGCTGTGTACAGCTAAGTCCTTTGCACAAACTGATCCGCATTTTTCACAATATTATGCAAACCCGTTATATCTTAACCCGGCGTTAACCGGGGTAATAGACGGCGATTACCGTGCAACTGTAAACTTTAAACAACAATGGAGTGCACTAAACAGTTCTTTCTTAACAGGTGGAGCATCGTTCGATATGGCTCCAAAAAAGAACTTCGCATTTGGTGCAACCATCTTAAACCAAAGGGCTGGGGAGTTAGATTTTAACTACCTTTCTGCCCTGGTATCAGGTTCGTACCGTTTAAGGTTTGGTGCAGAAGGTTTACAGATGGTGAGTTTTGGATTACAAGCCGGTGTAATTAACCGTAGTTTCGATTTCTCTCAGGCCAGGTTTGGTAACCAGTTTAATCCAATTTCAGGTTATGATGGTGGTATGATGAGCGGCGAAACACTTTCATCTCAATCCTCATTGGTTCCTGATGTAAATGCAGGTATCATGTATTTTGATGGTAACCCCAACAAAAGTGTAAACGTTTTCTTAGGCGCAAGTGCAGCACACTTAACCCGCCCGATTGATCGTTTCTCTGGTTCAAATTCACGTATCCCTGTTCGTTTTACTGCGCATGGCGGAGCGCGGATCAAGGCTTCAGAGTTATTGGATATTGTACCTAATGCATTGTTTATGTACCAGGGTAATACAAACGAGCTATCGTTGGGTGCTTATGCACAGCTTAACGTTAATCCATCGGCAAACATTTTGTTTGGTGGTAACTACCGTAATAAAGATGCTGCAATTGCCTTTGTTGGCCTACAGTTAAAGAATATGGTTTTCGGGTTAAGTTACGATATTAATACCTCTACCTTCAACCGCGCTTCTAACAGTAACGGTGGTTTAGAGCTTTCGATTTCCTTAATTGGCCGTAACGGTCTTATTGGTCCAAACTTCTTTTGTCCACGTTTATAATTAATCAAATGAAAAAAATATTACTCTTTTTGTTAGTGGCATTTGGCGGTTTTGCAAACGCACAGTATGTGGTGAATTATAAAAAGGTTGCAGATACTTATTTCGAAAATAAGGATTACTACGCAGCATCTACTTTTTATAAAAAAGCCTTAAAAATTACTGGAGATAGTACCCAGGCCATTTTACCGTACGGTATGGAAAGGAAATCAGCGACTGATGATAAAGTGATAGACGATTATGAAGGATCGATTTATAACCTTGCAGAATCTAGTAGATTGTATAGGGAATTTAACGAAGCTGAAAAATATTATGCAATAGCAATCACCTTTACCAATACACGTTTTAGAAAGGCGCTGTTTTATTATGCAGAAAGCTTAAGGGCAAATAAAAAATTTAACCTGGCTATCGATGCTTTTCAGCAGTTCATCCAAAAAAATCCTGGAGATGCTTTGGTAAAGGACGCTCAAAAGGAAATCGAATCGTGTAAGTTTGCGATCGAAGAAATGCGTTTTCCACGCATGGTGCAGGTTAAAAAAGTACCTGGTAATGTAAATGGTTTAGGTTCTAATTATGCTCCTGTTAAAATCAACAACGAGTTGTATTTTACTTCATCCCGTCCGGTTGCTGTAGGTAGTAAAAAAGACATGGTTAAAACAGATGCTGGAGAGGTTCAGGTATCAACTAAAACCAATCCATTCCTTAATAATATTTATGCAGCCAAAGGCGAACTAACTTCAGCTGAAATTGCAGTGAGAAAAATCGATATCAGTTTCCCTAAAAACATGGAAGTTGCTGCTGCTACTTTTACTCCCGATGGAAATACAGTATACTTTACGGGCTGGAAGGATAAAGAAAAATATGCCATTTATTCTTCTAAAAAGACAGGTGATAAATGGGGCGATCCACTACCAGTTGGTTTACAGGTAAATAGTAAAGATTTTAATTCAACTCAACCATTTGTAACCAGCGATGGTAAATTCCTGCTTTTCTCATCTGATAGGAGCGGCGGTTATGGTAAGTACGATCTTTGGTATTGTACCGTTCGCGAAGATGGATCTTTAGGCCAGGCAGTAAATTTTGGCCCAACCATTAATACTGAAGATGATGAACGTGCACCATACTATAACCCGTTAACCAAAAAGTTATTATTCAGTACCGATGGTAGAATAGGTTTTGGTGGTCTCGATTTCTTTGAGTCAGAAGGTGATCTTGTAGATTGGACCAAGCCAAAAAATGCAGGTTATCCGTTTAACTCATCAAAAGATGATCTTTACTTCACTGCAACAGATGATAAGGGAACAAAAGGATATATCAGTTCTGATCGCGAATCATCATGCTGTTTAGAGGTATTTGAAGTGAAAAAAGAATACTTCTCAATTGCAGGTATTTTAACTGACTGTAAAACTAAATTGCCTTTAGGAGGTGCAAATGTAACCCTTACCAATGCAGAAGGCACTCAGAAAATTACAACTGGTACCGATGGTATTTATAGGTTTAAAGTAGATTCGAAAAGACCAATTAAATTGCTTTTTGCGAAAGATAATTATTTCGCAATTACCAAAAACTATCCTTATGAAGAATTGGCAAAAGCAGATACCTTGATTTATAAAGATTATTGCTTAAGTCCTTTCAAATTAGGTATCCCAATGGCTTTGGATAACGTTTATTACGAATTTAACAGTGCCGAACTTACCGAGCCTTCTAAAAAAGTATTAGACTTCCTGATCCCGATTATGGAAGATAATCCTGAAATGGAAATCGAATTAGGTTCTCATACCGATAACATTGGAACAGATGAGTATAACTTAGATCTATCGAACAGAAGAGCTAAATCTTGTACCGATTATTTAGAAAGTAAAGGTATTGCTGCTGCCAGAATGACCTCTAAAGGATATGGAGAATCAATGCCTATTGCGCCAAACGAGATTGTAGTGAAACGCAAGAAAAAAGATAATCCTGAAGGAAGAGCAAAAAACAGAAGAACAGAATTTAAAGTAACCAAAAAATAAAATACAAATAACATCCCGGTGAGCCATCTTCCTAATAAGAAGATGGCTTTTTAGTTTTAAATTAAGTTGGTCACGATTTGTAACCACTACTAAAGGATTTAAACCCTGAGTTCAGGAGTCGGGATTGCAAATCCCGATCAACAAAAGAATATGGAACGATCAACTGAAAACTGCCAATTGATAACTTTTTAAATTAATCTTTGTAATTTTCGCTCACCATTTAAATTCAATGAAACTTAATATCCAACCAACCGTAATTTTTAGAACACCTAAATTTTCATATCAATCTGAACTTGCAGATTGCTGGGAGGAATTAAAAGCGGCAATAGCAATATCTTCTGCAACATTTTACGAAACCATAAAAGAAGTAAAGGCAAACGAACTAAAAGATCTTCCGCCTAAAGTTTATTTTACCATCTGGAAATATTTTAACCGTGCGAAATTCCGGTCAACCCCTTATGGCACTTTTGCTGGTTTTAGTTTGTTAAGCGATGCCATTAAATCATCAGATAGCAGAATAGTAATTGAAGAAAACCAAAAGCTACGCGAACTGGTTGATTGGCCCTATAAGAATAATATCCAATTGCCATTGGCAGAATTGCTGCGAAAGAACTGCCTGATATTTAGTAACAGCAGTTATTATTTAACGCTCAATAGTATCCGTTATATAGCCTGTACCGATGGTGTTTTTGAACTTGCAGAGTTAGATCAGGACGACTTTGTAAAACAAATATTGGCTGCTTGCTTAACACCGGTTAGGCTTAACGATCTGGTAAAACAATTAAATTTAAATGATGCTGAAACCGAAAACCTGTTTGCCTTGCTGCAGGATATGCACGATTTACAGCTTGTTTTTACCAACTACGATCCCAATATTATAGGGGATGATTATTTTGAACGTTTAGGACTCACCGCTACGGCTGAGTTGCCAAAATATCTTATTGCGCAACGCACAGCTTTATCTGGGGGTATTAATGAACGTTTGCTTCAGGCTATTCCCGGTTTGATCAATATGCTCCATCGTGTAATGCCCGCAAAAGATCGTGATGCCCTTAGCCAGTTTCAGGTTAGGTTTAAAAGGAAATTCGAAGATCAGGAAGTACCACTATTACTGGCACTCGATCCAGAAATGGGTGTAGGTTACGATGAGCTGGAGCAGGCTGGTCAAAACAGCGAATTTATTACGCGCTTCAATACTAAGCCGCCGAAAAAAGCGGAGGCAGAAAATATTAAAACAGCATTAAAAACCTTCCTGACGGAACAAAGCTTCGAAAAAGGTAAAACTGTTTATCTGAATAAACTTACCTTAACGCCGAATCAGAAATTAGCAGCCTTACCCAATTCATTTAGCATGGTAATGTCTGTTCATGACGATCTGATTTTTATCGAACAGATAGGTGGAGCAACATCAAATGCATTAAGCGGAAGATTTACAATGGCAGCCGATGATGTGGCACAATATGCTAAAGACATTGCGGGCAAAGAACAACAAGCAAACCCCGAGGTTCTGTTTTTTGATGTGGCCTATATGGTAGAGGCCAATGTAGATAATGTAAACAGGCGAAAACTGATTTATGGGCATCAATTATCAATTTTAAATTTTGATACCTCAGCATCGCCACTTGCCTTAAATGATATACAGATTTCAATTCGGGGCACAGAGATTATTCTTCGCTCCAAGCATTTAAATAAGCGGCTCGTACCAAGAATGGCTTCTGCGTACAACTATATCCGTTCTGATCTTTCTGTATTTAGATTACTGTGCGATTTGCAACATCAAGGCTTACAAACAAATCTTTCCCTTCCACTTGATACTGTTTTCCCTGATTTGGATTATTATCCAAGGTTACAATATCAAAATATAGTTTTAAGCAGTAATAAATGGAGAGTTAAAAAAGAAGCCCTTTTAGGTGCCGGTCAAAAGTCGCTTTCTGTCGCCAACTGTAGGTCATATCTGAGCAATTTAGGCGTTAGCGAATATTTTAAAGCAGGTATATCCGATCAAACATTATGCTTTGCCCTACAAAACGACGATGATATAAATGCTTTTCTGCAATACCTGCAAAAACATGGAAGCACATACATAGAAGAAATGTTACTGCCTCAAAACAGTATCGTGGTTGATGAAGCAACTAAGCCCTATTTAGCTCAGTTTGTTTTAAGTATAAGTCATGGCGAAGAAATTTATCGTGGTTTGGCTAAAACATCAGCAAATGCTGAGGTAACACGGTTTTTCCTGCCAGGTAAAGAATGGCTGTATTTCGAAATTTATTGCCACCAGCAACGCGGCGATCAGATTTTGACAGAAGTGATTGCACCCTTCATATCCACGTATACCGACCAGGTCAAATCGTGGTTTTTTATCCGGTACAATGAAAATGGAAACCACATCAGGTTCAGGGTTCAACTAAACAATCCAAGGGATGGGCAGCTGTTAACATCAAAACTCATGGATGATCTGGAATTGTTTTCAAATTCAGGTTTGGTATCTGACGTGCAGATTAAAACCTATAAGCGTGAGTTAGAGCGTTATGGCAGCAACATGATCGAAGATGTTGAGCATCATTTTGCTGTAGACAGTGAATTTGTATTATCGCTTTTAGAAACTCAGACTGATGATTTCAACAAATATAAATTATGTAGCCTTTTGATTTCAAGGATTATCGGATCTAACATTGTAGATAAGTTGGCCATCAATAAGACCATACGAATAATGTCTGATACCTTTAATGAGGAACATCGATTAGATGCTAATGATTTTAAACAATTAAACAGCCACTATCAGGAGTTTCGTAAAATAGAACGGACAGCGTTAACAGCAGCGCAGGAGCGGGAGTTCGATGAGTTTTCGGATTCGTTTATCAAAATTCTTAAACAATGTGTTCCCGAAAACGCACTAAAGCTATTAACCGATTTAATGCACATGCACGTAAACAGACTTTTCAGCAAAGATCAGCGGACACATGAAATGGTTATGTATTATTTTCTGCTAAAAGATATCCAGCGTCAAAATGCGATGAAAGCTTAACGGTTTAACCTGGCCAAGGGGTTAACAACAGTTACATTTATTTCAGTAATGTACCGGTTAAGTGGGTCTTTGTAATATCTGAATACATAATCATTGCCGTAAAAATTACTAAGGCGCTTGCCAATATTGTCAATCCCTACATGATGGCTTTCTGTTTGTTTGCCCTTATTATCATTAATCATGTTTATGGTACTGATACTAAGGTTGTCCTTTTGGTAAGCAATTTTAATAAGGGCCGGTTGAGTAGAGTGAGAAACATTTCCATGTTTAAATATGTTTTCAACCAAAGTTAATAAGATAAGCGGTGGAAATCTTAGCCCGAACATATCGCCCGTTACCTCAAGTTCCAGATTAATGGTGTTAGCTGTTCGGAGTTTATGGAGATTGATCAGGTGTTCAATTTGCTCAATTTCTTCACTTAGTGGAACCATTTCTGATGCTTCAGGACGTTTTAGGGCATAACGCATCATTTCGGCCAGATTCATAATGGCATCTGCCGCCATAGGTGCCTTTTTGCGGGCGTCGTTATAAATAAAGTTTAAAGTATTAAATAGAAAGTGTGGATTGATCTGACTCCGCAGATAATTATTCTGTGATTGTACAAGGTCGTTCTCTAATGCCTGTTTCTCTATCTGGGTAACCAGGTTTTGGCGTTCTAATGCTTCTACTTTCTTCTGATCCTGAAATGATTTGATAATGTAAACGTAACCAGTAGAATAACCAACATATAATATAGAACGATAGATGCAGGCCAAAACAAATTCCCTGTCAAAAGCTCTGTCCGGATTTGTAGCAATTAGTCTTGTTTTTTCGAATAGGATAATGAGAAGAAATGTAGAAACAACATATGCGAAAATGATTACAAAAATTAGTAGGGTAATCTTTAATGTTTTTATAGCATTTGAACCCGTTTTTAATATTTTTTTTAGTAAAAAGCCATGAGTATAGAACGTTGTAATACTAACAATATATACAAGCAGATAAGCTCCAGGTTCTCTGAATCTGTTGGTGGCTAAACCAAGAATAAACACCTCATAAACGATGTAAAGACTCCAAACTAATAAGTGAAATTTATACTTTTCGTAGAATGTTTTTAGGTTTAAAAAGTTCATTTTTTTCTTTTAATCTATTGAAATGGGGTTTTTATCTCCCAAAAGCAGGGGTTTGTGTAAAAAATTGGCTAGGCGTAATTTTGAGCTGCATCTTTACAGAAATAAATAACAACAATAAATAACAAAATTTAAATACAATATATTATGAAAGCTCAACACACAAATACTTCAGCTAAACTTGCTAAAAAAACTGTTTTTGTTTATAAAAACGTTAAAGCTCAAAACAACTATCAAACTAATCCAACCGGTGATATGAGCCATACGGTAATGACAAGTTTTATCATGGAATTTTAATTTCATAATGAACTCATTTTAATAAATTATATCATCATATTTAACATTTAATACCATGAAAACTCAACAGACTATTAAACTTGCTAAAAAAACTGTTTTTGTTTATAAAAAAATCAAAAATCAAAACAACTATGAAACTAATCCAACAGGTGATATTAGTCATACTGTGATGACAAGTTTCATCATGGAATTTTAGTTTCCAAACTTACTGCTCCTACAGGAAACAAAATCCACACGATCGTAACAACTAGCTTGATCGATTCTATCTAATTACTGATTACGATTAGATTTTAACAAACTGCTCTGTACATAGGCGAAGAAAGCTTCTTTATAACCTTCGCCAATTTGGATCATCTCGTTATTTACCAAACGGATTATATTTCCATCTACTTTTTTAATTGCCGCTTTAGCAACAATATTCGATTTATTAACCCGTATAAATGGGTGGTTTTCTAAAGCCTTTTCAATTTCCTTAAGGGTAAGGTAGGTAGTGTGGGTTTCAGATTTAGTAATAATCTGTATATAATTCTGTAGCGCTTTGATGTAAAGTATTTCATCAATGGCGATGTTAGAAAAAGCATATTTATGGTCGCCTTTTATATAAAGGGCAGCCACCTGATCGGCTTCTTTCGTACTAACTTTGGTATTATTTGCTTCCTTTTTTAAGATCCTATCAATACCTAATGCAAATTTTGCAAAGGAAATAGGTTTTAATAAGTACTGATCTGATTGTACATCAAATGCTTGCAAGGCATAATCAGGATGCGCAGTAGTAAAAATCAAATATTTTGCTTTTTCTCTGATATTTTTAGCCAGTTCCAATCCATTGATTCCTGGCATATCAATATCCATAAACAATAAATCAATTTCATCCTCGATACTGATCTCTGTAAGTGCCTGGACAGGGCTGGTAAAGGTTTTAAAAACTGTTAAACCAGGCATTTCTGCAATGTGGTCAGTTAATACTTCAATTGCATGTTGCTCGTCGTCTATAACAACGCATTTTAGATTCATGAGTATAAATATGTTTGTTTTATTTGATTTGAATGCAAGTTAAATAAAAATGAATTGAATTAACAATACCACTAAAAAAACTTATCTAAGGTTTCGTCTAAAAAAAAAACCTAGGTTTCGTGTAATATTCTGGGTGGTTGATGTAAAAAAATTACCCGAACCCCTTCTTTTTATAATCTTTATACTGTTTGCCAAAAACAAAAATAGTTAGCAGTGAAAACTACTAATTGTGAAAAACATCTACCTGCCCAATCTTGTGTAGCCTGTAGAAAATAAAATTAAAAACAGGCCATACAATACTGGGTTAAAGATTTATTAAAACCAAAAAAACAAAAAATACCGAAAAGCAAAGAAACATTCCCCTACATCTACCAAGCCTCCACATGAAACATAACGAATACGAGTATTTACTTAATAAAATCTACTACAAGGGGATTCTAAAAAATCAAGGAATCAACGCAGATATGTACCAAAGAATGCAAAATGAATATAGCAATCTTGATGGACAAAACCTTGCTAAGGGCCAATTAGATAGCGAATACGCATTCAGAAAATCTTTCCTGGTTGTACGTAACTACGTTCAGCAGGCGATAAAAGATGGTATGAAAAATTTTCAGTTTACCATGCGAGCAACTGATATCAATAAATTGACTTATATGATTGATATGCTGAACAGAAATTTTTTCGATAAACAAAGTTTAGATCAAATTATTATCACTGCAAACTCGGTATTTAACCAATACAATTTAAAAAACTAACTACCTATAATAGATAACATCATGGAATTGAAAGACGAAATCGGGCAGTTTGCCGTAAGAATTAAGAAAATGCTTCCACAAGTTCAATCTGAGGATTTAACAAGGAATGCGTTAGTTATGCCTTTTATCCAAATCTTAGGATTTGATCCTTCTGAGGTTCAATCTGAAGCTGTTCTAGACTTCGGGGTTAAAAAAAGTAAAAAAGTTGATTACACCATTATGAAAGATGGCGAACCAACAATTTTGGTGGAATGTAAACACCATGCTGAAAATTTAGATATCCATGATTCACGCTTATCTAAATATTTCCGTAAAACAAAAGCTAAATATGGTTTATTAACGAATGGTTTGGTATACCGCTTTTATACAGAGAAAATGGTGAGATCAAAGAAAAATCAAGAACCATTGTTCGAATTTAAAATAACCGATACTAAAGCGGCTACCATTGCCAAAATGATCGAAGACCATAAAGATTACTTCAATGTAGATCAAAAGCAAACATCAATAGCAAGCTAAACAATATTAATTTTAATCTAAGAGTTCCCGAAAATTCTTACCTAAAAGTCCCGATCTAATCGGGACTTTTTTTGTGGCTTAGCTTAAAAACAAAAGGGCGAAATCTGATCGATTTCGCCCTTTAATATATTTAAATATGCAGATTAGATCAGCTCTACACTTCTGCTTACAAAAGCTGTTAATTCTGCACCGGTTAACATACCCTGTGCTAAAAGTGCTAAATCTACCGCTTGTTTAGCCAGGGTGCGCTGCTCTTCTCCTTCAGCTTTTAAAATTTTACTTACCAATTTATGGTTTCCATTAATGGCAACCTTATAGTTGTCTGGCATCTGGCCATAAAAGCCCATTCCGCCACCCATTGCAGCCATATCTTTCATCCGGCGCATAAATTCATCCATGGTAATGGTAACTGGTAATTCTTCAGGGTGTAAAGCCACAATTTCTACATGCATACCTGGTTTGGTAATGGCTTTTTCAAAAATTGCAGTTACTTCTTTTACCTGATCTTCGGTTAAAACATGCTCGTTCTGCTCATCTTTCTCAATTAATTTATCTGCAACACTCGAGTCAACACGTTTGATTGATGTTTTCTCTAGTTTTTGCTCCAATTGATTAATAAAGTGATTGTCGATTGGCGAATCCAATACTAAAACATCATAATCTTTTTTATTGGCCGATTGGATAAATGCATCTTGTTTAGCAGCATCATTGGTATATAAATAAACCACTGTGCCGTTTTTATCGGTCTGTAAAGCTGTTACCTTCTCCTTATACTCAGGAAGTGTGAAAAGCTCATTTTTAGTGTTCCCAACTAAAGCAAAATCTTTGGCTTTGTCATAAAACTTCTCTTCACTGATCATCCCGTATTTTACAAAAAGACCAATATCTTTCCATTTATCTTCGTACGCTTTACGGTCTTTAGCAAATAACTCCCCTAATTTATCAGCAACCTTTTTAGTGATGTAGTTGTTGATCTTTTTAACGTTGCTGTCGGCCTGTAAGAAACTACGCGATACATTTAACGGAATATCGGGAGAGTCGATTACGCCGTGCAATAACATCAAAAACTCAGGAACAATGTCTTTAACCTCATCGGTAATAAATACCTGGCGAGAATATAATTTAATTTTGTTACGCTGCATTTCGAAATCGTTTTTCAATTTAGGGAAATACAGTACGCCTGTTAAATTAAAAGGATAATCAACATTTAAGTGGATCCAGAATAATGGTTCTTCACTAAATGGATATAATTCGCGGTAAAAGCTTAAATAATCCTCGTCTGACAAATCTGCAGGAGCTTTTGTCCAGATCGGGTTGGTGGTGTTGATAATGTTATCAACTTCAACATCATTATACTTCGGTTTACCTTCTTCATCTACGCCATCTTCAACCGATTCTGTTTTAGTACCAAACTTAATTGGAACCGGTAAAAACTTAGCATATTTATCAAGAATTTCCTGCAGTTTACTTTCTGCTAAAAACTCTTCCGAATCTTTGTTTATATGGAGGATAATATCGGTACCACGTGTAGTTCTAGTGCCTTCAGTAATTTCAAATTCTGTACTGCCATCGCAAACCCAACGTGCAGGTTCAGCGCCATCTTGGTATGATAAGGTTTCAATCTCAACTAAATCTGCAACCATAAAGGCCGAGTAGAAACCTAAACCAAATTTACCGATGATTTCATTGGCATCTTTAGCATCTTTAAATTTCTCTACAAACTCACTTGCGCCAGAAAATGCAACCTGGTTAATGTATTTTTTAATCTCTTCGGCAGTCATCCCCAAACCATTATCGCTAATGGTAATGGTTTTTGCCTCCTTATCAACCGCAACTTGCACCAATGGTTGACCAACTTCGCCATTAAACTGACCTAATGAACCTAGTCTTTTAATTTTCTGGACTGCATCTACTGCGTTAGAAACCAACTCACGAAGAAAAATTTCGTTATCAGAGTATAAAAACTTCTTAATTATCGGGAAAATATTCTCGGTGTGTATAGAGATATTTCCTTTTTCTTGTATGCTCATATGTAAATAAATTGTTTAATCTATATCCAGCATAACAAGGGTTGTTCCAAAAGAATTTGTTTGCCAAAATGACAGCATTCATAAACCCGTCATTGCTGATTCGTGGCTGTACCTCACAGACCATTAGTTATTTTATTATGACGTAATTTAAATGATGATTTGGAAAGCAAGGCCTGTATTTCAGTCAATGTTAGTCCCGCTGTACCTTCTGCCCCGATGAAACCTGTGAAACAAGCAAGCACACAATAGCATAATAAAAAAGCAGCGCTTAATCGGGGGCATTCGTACCATCGGGTTTAGATTCAGAGTACTGTGCCGGTAGGTAAGGTTTCCCTCATGCCGTCTATTACATGATCTGTGTTTCCACATGTTGTAAGTTAAACACGGCCATTGTCAGTTTGAGCGGAGTCGAAGCCCCTTTAAGTAGCCGATTCTGTGGTCTGTGTCTCACAGACCAATATTTGCTTTTATTATTACACAGCTTAAATCATGATTTGGAAAGCAAAGCCTCAGTATTATTTATTGAAACTTACTCCTCTTCTCCATAAGCCAGCTCAATATCAATAAACTGAATAATCAGCGAGCAAATATTGCCTTCAGTATCAAAACCATAGTAAACAGGGTAGGTGCCATCGCCAAAACCACTTTGAAAAAATGGAACATGGTAATCGGTTCCTGGTATTTTCCAGTTGATCCAATCGCCGCCTTCGCGCTGGTAATCAGGGTTTTCGGCATAATTACTTGCAAAAAGTGCAGCGAAGTAATCATCATAGAGATTCTTACCGGGACTCTCCTTATTAAATCTGTCTTGAAATGCACAGAAATGGTTTAACGTTTCTTTATCCAGTACACAAGCCAGGCCTGCATCTACATTAAAACCAAAAAATTCTCCTTCGTTAAAATCAACAAGGTCTTCTGTTCCTATTAGCGCCTCTTCAAAGCGTATTGCATCATAAGCTGTAAATTGCACCTTAACGGCAGCATATCTGGCACAATCTTCACCATCAGGAACAACTACGGCAGCAGTTACCGGAAATTCGCCTCTAGGGACTTTAATTAAATACGGTTCAGCATCTTTTTGAACATATACAAGTGGGTCTCTGACCAGTATTTCTCCTGTTGGAATAGAAACACTTCCCAGCTCCAGGTGATCTATTTTTTTACCAGCTACTGAGGTTTCCTCAAAATAATCATTCAAGTTATTGGGGCAGGCTAGTAAAGCACGTTTCTCGTTCCAGGTTTTTAACCATTCATCGCTTGGTATCATGGTAATTAGATTTGTTTGATAGAAAGATAAATTTTGGTTTTTTTAAATAAAAAAGCCAAGCAGATTTAAAAATCCTCTTGGCTAAATATTTTAATGTTGGATTAACTTAATTTAAAAGAAAACTTGGTTTATCTTCTTCCAGTGAAAGAATTTTAGTGATCTTTTTAAGCAATACATCCATTTGGAATGGTTTTGATAAGAAATCGTCCTGACCGTAGTTTAAGGTAGTAAAATCTTTTGGATCATATAAACCAGAAATCAGTAAAATTGGAATTTTTGAGGTACTTTCAATTGATTTTAACTGCTCACACAGTACACGCCCATCGATGTGCCCAAGAGAAATATCCAGTAAGATTAAATCAGGACTAAATTTTTCGATTCTGTTAAAGATCTCTTCACCATCATTTAGTGCCGAAACTTTAAATCCTCCGATTTCCAGTATTAATTGTATGGTTTCTAAAACCTCAATATCATCATCTACTACCAGTATTCTCTTCATATGTGTTAGCATTTATATGCCGTTAAAAATATAACAAAAGTTTATGTTGTTATGTTTACAATCTTAAGGATATTTTAACAATAAATTTATAGTAGCTAAAAATTAGACATCGATTTTAACTCGCTTGTTGTACGATGCCTTCTTTATTTAAGATAAAATTAAATAACTCTTCAATCGGTTTCTGTAGTATTTTCCCAGGCTCAATGCCGTTTTCTAATAATACTGAAATTAATGTTTCCTGATAATAATAAGCTATAGAGCCTACAAAATGACATGGAACGTTTTTATGTTTAGGATAATCCTTAACATTCGTATCCACAAATTCCTGAAAGCCAGATCTTAAAATATCCTGAATAAATGGATGGTCTTTATGGCTGGCCATGAAACGGCTAAAGCCTGCTAAATAGATATTAGGGAAAGGTTTTTGATATACGTTGGTAATAATTTGTTCCTTTTCTGCTGGGAAAGATTTTTTAAATTCTGCCGCTAAGCTGGACGGCATTTTATTGTACATATAGCTTAAAAGCACTTTTTTTCCAAAGAAAGTACCAGAACCTTCATCGCCAAGTACATAACCTAAGCCATGATGACCATCGTGGATTTTCTTTCCATCGAAATAACAGATATTCGATCCCGTGCCTAAAATACAGTTTAAGCCTTCGGCATTTCCGCATGTAGCATACACCGAACCCAGAAGATCGTGATCTACTGATATAAAAGCTTTACCAAAAACAGCTGACAGACCATTTGAGACTACTTCATGTTTGTCTGGTGAAGAACAACCGGCTCCAAAAAAGTAGATTTCTTTTACCTCATCGGCATATTGTAATAAGGGTTCATTTTTAGAAATCAATTTGGTAATTTCTTGCTCACTTAAGAAATAAGGGTTTATTCCAGGAGTGCTAAATTTAATGGTTTCGCCATTGTGATAGCCCATCCAATCGGTTTTTGATGAGCCACTATCTGCAACAAGTATCATGGGACTAAATATAAAAATTAATTAGATAAATTTATATTTCCACTGATTTCTTTCAGTGTAGTTTCGGCTATTTTGGCCTGATATTGCATTTCGATGAAACGGTTCCGTGCGTCTATTGCATTTCGCTGGGCTTCTCTTAACTCTAAAGGGGCAATACTACCCAAACGGTATTTTGCTAAGGTTATATCTAAGTTTTCTTTTGCAATGTCTACATTCCGCTGTTCTAATTTAATCAGATCCAGGTAGGTGCTGTAATTTTGATAAGCAGTAAGCAACTGTGAGTTTACATCAAGCTTGGTTTTGTTTAAAGTAAGGGTAGAGTTGTCGATCTCTATTTTTGCATTGCGCTCTTGCTGGCGCTGTAAAAAACCATTAAATAAATTTATACTTGCGGTAACGCCGTAGGTAAATCCATTTGCTGCAAATTTTTGGTTAAAGCCCGTGGGGCTGGTACTGTTTGCCCTGCTGTAACCAGAGTTTAGACTGATGGATGGATATCTTGCCCCACGTACAGATTTTAAGGTCAAGGAAGCGATCCGCTGATTGATAAAAGCGTTTTGTACACTCGGGTTCTGCTGCTCGGCCATTTCGGCCATTTTGCTAAAGAGGATACCTTTATCTACGTCAATGTTATTAACAACAGAAAAGGAAGTGCCAATATCTCTAACCATTAATTGGTTCAAACGAACTTTGGCTACCTGTAAAGCATTTTTAGTCTGCAGGTAATTTGAAGTATCGGTATTGTAATCAACCTGCGCGGTTAATACATCCAATTTAGAACCGCGGCCAAGCTGCAGTTTTGTTTTGGCAATACTGGTACGCAGTACCGAAACATCCATAGCACTATCAGCTGCTATAACCAATTGCTGCTGTCTTACAATATCATAATAGGCTGTAATTACATCGGCTACAGTGGTTAAAATGGTTAAGCGAGCATTTAATTCACCCTGTTTTTGCAGTTCTTTTAAGCGGTCGTAATTGGCGAACATACTAAAACCATCAAAAATGGTCCAGTTTAAATCGGCTCCATAACTGTTATTGGTACTTTTTGCGCCTGTAATTACCCGATCAGGACCAGTTGCGGGGGTTTGCCTGGTGTTCTGGATACTTCCACCGTTAGTGTAACTTCCGGTTAAATTGGGCAACATACCAGCATTGCCGATATTGGCATTATTCTTTGCCATATCGATCTGGTTTTTACTGATTTTAATATCGTAATTATTCTGTAAAGCAATGGTAATGGCTTCCTGCAAGCTCAGCTGTTCTTGTGCAAAGCCCGAAAAGGATAAGCTTAGCAGTAGGATAAATATTTTTAATTTCTTGCTCATCTTATTCTTCTATATGTAAAGCTTCTTGTTCAAAACGATGGGCTTCTTTCAATTCTTTATTTGGTTTGTATGGTTTAGCCCAGTAAGAGTAAATAGCCGGGATTACAAATAAGGTTAAAACCAGAGAGAATAACGTACCGCCAACAATTACGGTTCCCATACTCATTCTACTTTTTGCGGCCGCTCCTAAAGCCAATGCAATAGGTAGAGCACCAATGGCAATTGCCAAACTGGTCATTAAAATTGGACGCAAACGCGAAACAGCAGCTTCACGTATGGCTTCGGGGATCGGAATACCTTTTTCTTTTAACTGGTTGGCAAACTCAACAATTAAAATACCATTTTTAGTAACCAGACCAATAAGCATAATGGTGCCGATCTGGCTAAAGATATTCCAGCTTTGGCCGCATAACCATAGCGATAAGAATGCACCGGCAACCGCCATAGGTACGGTTAAAATGATAATAATTGGATCTTTGAAGCTCTCAAACTGCGCCGAAAGAATTAAATAAACGAGTAGGAGGGCCAAACCAAATGCAAAGAAGGTATTTGAAGAACTTTCTTTAAAATCCCGCGATTCTCCACTTAAATCAGTAGAGAAAGTTTCATCTAATACTTTTTTAGAAATGGCGTCCATGGCATCAATACCTTCACCAATACTTTTTCCAGGTGCTAACCCTGCCGAAACAGTTGCTGCGATAAAACGGTTGTTCCTGTACAACTGTGGCGGACTACTTTCTTCTTTAGCAGTAACCACATTGTCGAGCTGAACCAATTCGCCCTTATCATTACGTACATAAACCGAGCTCAAATCCAATGGATCTTTGCGGTCTCCACGATCGAACTGGCCAATTACCTGGTATTGTTTTCCATTCATAAAGAAATACGAAAACCTTTGACCACTTAAACCTAAATTTAAGGTTTGGGCAATAGCAGATATGGAAACGCCTAAATTTTTGGCCTTATCTCTGTCGATGGTTAAATTAATTTCAGGCTTGTTAAATTTCAGGTTCACATCCGAAACGGTGAATGTTGGATCTTTTGATACCGCATCCATAAACAAAGGAATTTTCTCCCTTAGCTTTTCGAAATTTTGTGCCTGGATGATATAGCTGATCGGTAAACCCCCACGACGGCCAACTGAGATCGTTGGTTGTTGATTTACAATGGTTTTACCTTCGGTATATTTTTTGGTAATCCTGGTAAGCATATCGGCAATGTCTTTTTGCGAACGCTTACGATCTTCGGGATCAACCAAACCCATCCTTACAAAACCAGAGTTTACCGAACCTGATCCACCAAAACCTGGCGAGGTAATGGTAATGTTCACATTTTTTTCTGGAACAGAATCGAGAACCAATTGGTTCAATTTCATAATAAACTGATCGGTATAGGTAAAAGATGCACCCTCTGGAGTAGTTGCATTAATGTTTATCGCACTTCTATCATCATAAGGAGCGGTTTCTTTTGGTAAAATCTTCCAGAATAAGAAAATTAAACCCATACAAACCAAAATGATCGGAACGGATAGCAATCTTTTATCTAAAAATTTATTCAGGTTCGATTCGTAGGCATCATTTAATTTTACAAAATAAGGTTCGGTCCAATTGTAAAACCTGGATGGTTTATGTCCACCTTTTTTCATCAGGTAGGCATTTAACATTGGTGTTAAAGTAAGCGATACAAAGGCCGATACCAATACTGCTGCACCGATTACCACCCCGAACTCTCTAAATAAGCGGCCAACAAACCCCTGCAGGAAAATTACCGGTAAGAATACGGCTGCAAGGGTAATGGAGATCGAAATTACAGCAAAAAAGATTTCATTTGATCCTTTAATGGCTGCCTCGAAAGGCGACATCCCTTCTTCTACCTTTTTAAAGATATTTTCGGTCACCACAATACCATCATCTACCACCAGACCTGTTGCCAGTACGATGGCCAACAGACTCAAAACATTAATTGAGAACCCAAAGGCGTACATGATAAAGAAAGTGAAAATCAACGATACCGGAATATCGATCAATGGTCTGAAAGCAATAGCCCAATCTCTAAAGAAAAGGTAAATGATCAAAATTACCAGTACCAATGACAAACCAATGGTCTCGGCAACTTCGGTTACCGATCGTTTGATAAATAAGGTATTATCTAATGCAACTTTTAGTTTAATGTCCTGAGGGATATCGGCTTTTAACTTGTCAAAACGCTTGTAAAATTCTTTACTGATATCGAGGTAATTGGCTCCTGGCTGAGGGATAATGGCAATGGCCACCATCGGCCTGCCCGATTCACGTAAAATGGTTTCCTCGTTTTCGGGTCCTAAAACTGCATAACCTACATCTTTTAATTTGATTACCTGGTTGCTATCTGTTTTCAGGATCAGGTTGTTAAACTCGCTTTCGTTAGTCAGTTTTCCTAAGGTTTTAACCGTTAGTTCGGTAGTGGCTCCGGTGATTTTTCCTGATGGAAGCTCTACGTTTTCATTATCTAAGGCAGTAACAATATCTTGTGAAGTTAAACCGTAAGCACTTAGTTTATTTGGGTCCATCCAAATACGCATGGCATATTTCCGTTGCCCCTGGATCTGTACGCTACTTACACCCGGAATGGTTTGGATACGGTCGGCAATTACGTTTTCAGCGAAATCACTTAACTCCAGTGTATTGCGTTTATCGCTTTGGATCGTCATCGATAAAATCGGGTCAGAGTTTGCATCGGCCTTACTTACTACCGGTAAACCGTCAATATCTTTTGGTAAGGTACGGGCAGCCTGCGATACTTTGTCACGTACATCATTCGCAGCTTCTTCTATATTTTTATCGAGGTTAAACTCTATGGTGATATTGCTTGTTCCCTGGTTGCTTGATGAAGAAATATTTCGGATGCCATCAATGGAGTTGATCGATTTTTCTAAAGGTTCGGTAATTTGCGATTCGATAATATCTGAGTTGGCACCGGGATAGGAAGTCCTTACCGAAACCACTGTTGGGTCGATAGATGGATACTCGCGCACACCTAAAAAGGTATAGCCGATTATCCCGAACAGGACAATCAATAAGTTCATCACAATGGACAAAACCGGCCTTTTTATACTCGTGGTTGAAATACTCATTATTGATTGTATTTACTTTTTTTATGCTCGTTGTTCATTCTAAAACAATATATTTTGGCTTCTTTTGGTAAGCCTGTGTTAGCTACAGTTAACCTGTTTTGTACCTCGATAGCTGCACTATCTATATTTTTATCCATATTAAATTCAACTATAATATTGCCTGCACCTTTTTGGGATGATGTTGATATTTTATGGATATTGCTGATCTTTGAAATTTCTTTTTGTAAAGGATCTAAAACCTTCATTACTGTAGCCGAATCTGCCTCAGTATAGGATACATATACCTGCATCACAGCACGCTCTTTAGGGGTTTGCTTGCAGCCAACCAAGCCAAAGACCATATTCGAGATGGCAATAAAGGCTGCTTTTTTGATACCCGTTGTTGAGATACTCATAATTGTTTAACCAAATGAACTTTTACCGGGGCATCTTTCTTCAATGCCATCGATCCGGTTGTCAAAACCGTATCGCCAACTTTTAATCCCGAGGTAATTACAATATTTTCATCAGTACGTGTGCCGGCTTCTACTTTAACCTCTTGTGCTTTTCCATCTTTTTGGATATAAACAATCTTACCTTTTAACACAGGTATTACGGCTTCGTTAGGAATTAATATGGCATTTTGTACTGTATTTAAGGCTAGCTTAATTTTGGCGAATGAGCCAGGCAATAAAAGATTATCTGCATTTGGAGCCAGCGCCCTGATCTGTAATGTTCTGGTTGCAGCGTTAATTCCAGGCTCAATGGCGTAAACCTTTCCTTTATTCTCTTTGGAAGAACCATCGGTGGTGAAGGTAATTTCCGAATTCAGTTTAATCTGCCCGGCATATTTTTCAGGAACAGAAAATGTAACTTTAACGGGGTTGGTGCTCACCAAATTGGCAATTACGGTGGCCGGTGTTAAATATGTTCCTGCAGAAATACTACGTAAACCCACTCTGCCGGTAAAAGGTGCGCGGATAGTCGTTTTAGCCAGTTGTGCCCTGATTAATTGTGCCTGTGCCTGTAACGATTTTAAATCGGCTAGCGCTGTATCATATTCTTCCTGACTGATTGCACCTTTGGCCAAAAGCTGTTTTGCCCGGTTTTCGTTTGTTCCGGAAAGTTTTTGTTTTGTTAGTGCATCCTGCAATTGGGCTTGTATATCTCTGTCGTTTACTTTAACCAGTACACTTCCTTTCGACACTGTTGTACCTTCTTTAAAATAAATACCGGTAACCAATCCAGAAACTTCACTTTTCAATACAACAGATTCGTTTGCATCAATAGCACCAGTTACCTCCAGATCATTATCAAATGATACTGGTTTTACTATGATTCCGTCAACTACCAATAGTGCAGAAGCACCTCCTTTACTACCAGCTTTACCTTTGCCAGCTCCGGCAGATGCTCCGCCTTTTCCTTCGAGTTTTTTATTCGCGTTAATTCTGTAATAGACCAAATAAGCCAAGCCTATAGCTAAAACAGCATAGATAATATACCTTTTCTTCATGTTTCTTTTTGTGTCGTGCGCATTCCGAACATTAAAATAAGATTAATATTCTAGAATTAGAGCGTAAAATATTCAAATAGTTTAGTCCTAATTTTGTTGTATTAAGGATGTTACAGCTTTTCAGTTTGGAGTTGGCAGTTTTCAGTTTGGAGTAAATCAGCCTGAGAATACAATATAATTAGCCTTTATATCCCCATAACTAAGTTAGAGATGAGAAAGCCAATTGATTTTTAGGCCTAAGTTGGGTAAAAAACCATCAACCATCAACCATGAACCAATCTGACAGAAACAACTATTTTACACCGCAGCTGGCTTTTTCTTTCCAAACCCCGCCAATAAATCTAAATTTGCAACAAAACACAGTCAATATCAATATGTTTAACAAAAAATCAATTTTAAGTTTAGTTTTACTACTAACGTGTATTATGGCAGCGAAGGCGCAGGTAAAAATAGGCTTTGAGGTTTCTTTTAAAGAACCACAGGCACACTATGCCGAAGTTCAGATGAATATTTCTGGCTTGGCAAAAGATTATGTAGATGTAAAAATGCCGGTTTGGACACCAGGTTCTTATTTGGTTCGTGAGTTTGAAAAAAGTGTAGAAGAATTTAAGGCTACTGCAGCAGGTAAAGCCGTAAAAGTTGAAAAAGTGAGGAAAAACACCTGGAGAATTTTTTCCGCTAAGGCTGCCAATATCCAGATCAATTACCGTGTTTATGCATTCGAAATCTCGGTGCGTACGCCTTTTATAGACGAATCTCATGCATTCTTGTCTCCAACAGGGATTTTTATGCATCCTGATGGCATGATCAAATCGCCAAGCACTGTAAAAATTATTCCTTTTAATACCTGGAGCAAAGTTTCTACCGGTTTAACACCTGTTGCTGGAGCGCAATTCACCTATAAAGCTACCGATTTTGATATTCTTTACGATAGTCCTATTGAAGTGGGTAATCAGGATATTTTCGAATTCACAGCTTCTGGTGTTCGCCATGAAGTAGCCATGTACGGCGGTGGTAATTACGATAAAGAGAAACTAAAGGTAGATATGGCTAAAATTGTAGAAAAAGAAACTGCAGTTTACGGCGAAAACCCTAATAAATATTACCTCTTCATTGTTCATAATTTCTTAAAAGGTGGCGGAGGTTTAGAGCACTTAAACTCTACAACTTTAGGCGCTACAAGAAATGCATATAATACTGCAGAAGGTTATAAAGGCTTTTTAGGCTTAGTTGCACACGAATATCATCACCTTTGGAATGTTAAGCGCCTACGCCCGGTAGCATTAGGCCCTTTCGATTATGACAATGAAAACTACACAACTAACCTTTGGGTAGCTGAAGGATTTACATCGTATTACGAAAATAAATACTTGCACAGAGCAGGTTTTACTGATGTAAACGAATTTTTGAAAGATCTGGCTGGCGGTGTGGCTACGGTGTTAAATACCCCTGGAGCTAAATACCAGTCGGCTGCATCATCTAGTTATGATGCCTGGATTATTGGTTACCGCCCTAATGAAAATTCAAAAAACAATTCCATTTCTTACTATAATAAAGGAGAAGTGATCGGTATTTTGATGGACCTCGAAATCATCAACGCCACCAAAGGTGCTAAAAGTTTAGATGATGTAATGAAAGCCATGTATTTGCAGTGCAAAACCTTAAAACGAGGTTATACCGATGCAGAATTTAAAGCAATGGTTGAAAAGGTATCAGGAATTAGCTTTACTAACTTTTGGGCAAAATATGTTAATGGTGTAGACGATGTAGACTATGTAAAATATTTTGCATATGCTGGTGTTGATGTATCTACAGAAAATGCAACGCCTGGTAAACCTGTTACTGGTGCGGCTGTTCAATTGGCTACAAAAGGTTTAGAAGTAACTTCGGTTACCAGAAACTCAGCAGCTTGGATAAGTGGCTTAAATGTTAACGATGTAATTGTTATGATTGATGGCTCATCATTGAGTGATGTGTTGAAAAATGTGAAACTAAAAGAACCGAAATTTTCTTTAGATATTTTACCCATCATTACCGATAAAAAAATCGGCGATCAGCTAACGGTTAAGGTAATCCGCGATGGACTTGAAAAAGATATCTCTTTAAGCTTGAAAGAAAATCCAAGTGTACGCTTAAAAGCAACCGTAAACGAAAATGCAACACCAGTTCAAAAAGCAGTGTTAAAAAAATGGACAGGGATTTAAGTTTGGAGTCTTAAGTCCATCACTCAAGAAATAAAAAAATCCCGTAAGATTAATTTCTCACGGGATTTTTTATGTCGTTTAATTTACGCTTAGCGCGCAGCGCCATGCGCTCGCCTAGAAAGTATATCTAAAGCCTAAACCGAATCTTCCAGCGTTAAAATCGCTATCGTTGTCGCCAATGTAAAGTCTTGGTCTCCAGTCTAATGCTAATGCCAATGGTGCGCCAGAGAATTTATAATCTAAACCAACCATCGGAACTAAGTAAAAATTAGAACCACCATCATACAATTGAATTGATGGACCACCACCTAAATACCAGTCTAAACCTTTTGCACCTGGGATAGATGAATTGTATTGAAGAAATCCCTGGATAATAGTAGAGTTTCCACCAAATAAAACTTCACCTTGAAGTGCAGCTTTAGGGCTAAAGTGATGCCTAACTGAAGGACCAACCAATGTAGCACCATCACCAAAGTCAATACCTAAACCAAGTCCGGTTTTATAGTTTTGGGCTTTAACGTTTGTTGTAGTGAAGGCAAACAATGCAATGCATCCTAAAATTGTAAATAACTTTTTCATAATTTAAATGTTTTGTAAATAATTATCAGCCTAACAACTTTAATGCCGTTTCTGTTTTTTTGGTAAAAATCCATAAGGATAAAAAACAATGCTTGCATAGTAATTTTGTAATCACTAAGTTTATTTAAATTTTTTTTACGAAAAGTAAATACAGCGTTTTATTAACTACGAGGTATTATTTTCATTAAAAAGGCATATAGATGTTAATCTTTATGTTTGATTTTTTAACTTAACCAAATAATATACAATTCATATGGCGGCAGAAATTAAACGGGTTTTTGATCTTTTGAAATATAGCCTCGAAAATCCTAAGCAAGAATTCATCAGTGGAAAAATTAACGGAAAATGGATAAATTATAGTACAACCGATTTTTGTACTGCCGTAGATAACCTAAGCCGCGGATTAATTAAACAAGGCATAGGCAAAGGAGGTAGGGTTGCTGTAATGTCGCATAATCGACCTGAGTGGAATATCGCCGATTTTGCAGCCAACCAGATTGGCGCCTACCAAATTCCTTTGTATCCAACCCTGGCCGAGCACGATATCCAGTTTATCCTAAAAGATGCAGAAATTGCCATTATTTTTGTAGCCGACGAAGATTTGTATAAGAAAATTAAACCCTGTGCCGACGCAATTAACCCAGCCATTAAGATTTATAGTTTTAACGAAATTACAGAAACCGAAAACTGGAATACATTAATTGAATTGGGTAAAGCGAGTACAGATATTGATTTAGAAGAATATCGCGCTAAAGTTGCCCCCGAAGATGTATTGACCCTAATTTATACATCTGGCACTACTGGTACGCCAAAAGGTGTAATGCTAACGCACAATAACCTGGTAGCAAATTTTGTTAACTCGGCTGTGGTGATACCCGAAGGTGTTAAAAAAGGGTTAAGCTTTTTGCCACTTTCGCACATTTTTGAGCGGATGATCATTTATTTATACCTGTTTAATTATACAGGAATTTATTATGCCGAAAGTATGGAAACCATTGTAGCCGATATTCAGCATGTAAAACCCAATGTGTTCTCTACAGTTCCAAGGCTTCTCGAAAAAGTGTACGATAAGATTATGGAGAAAGGAAAAGCATTAACGGGGATTAAAAAAGGAATTTTCTTTTGGTCTGTAGCTTTGGCCGAAAAATATACAATTGATGCAGGGGCTTGGTATAACTTCAAACTCGGAATTGCCCGTAAACTGGTTTTTAAAAAATGGCAGGAAGCTTTAGGTGGCGAAATTGTAGTTATTGTATCGGGTGGAGCGGCGCTAAATCCGCGTTTGGCCAGAATCTTCTGGGCTGCGGGTATGCCAGTTTTTGAAGGATATGGATTAACAGAAACCTCACCTGTAATTACGGTTAATCATTTTGGCGGAACGATGTTCGGCACTGTTGGTGAAGTAATTAAAGGTGTGGAAGTTAAAATTGCACCAGATGGCGAAGTGTTAACCAGAGGGCATCAGGTAATGAAAGGTTATTACAACCGACCTGATTTAACTGATGAGGCGGTAGATCAAGAAGGATGGTTCCATACCGGAGATATTGGAGAATTGGTTGATGGTCGCTTTTTGAGAATAACCGACCGTAAAAAAGAAATGTTTAAAACAGCAGGCGGTAAATACGTTGCCCCACAAATGCTGGAGAATAAATATAAAGAATCGATTTTTATCGAACAGATTATGGTTTTGGGTGAAAATAGAAAATTCCCCTCTGCATTGATTGTCCCAAATTTCGAAACCTTAAAAACCTGGGCAGGAAGAAAAGGCATTACTTTTACCTCGAACGAAGAGGTTATCAAAAATGAACAGGTACTCACTAAATATAATGAGGTTATCGAAGCGGCAAATGTAGGTTTTGGTAAATGGGAACAAGTAAAAAGATTTGCGCTGTTACCTAAAGAGTGGAGCATAGATGGCGGTGAGCTAACCCCAAAATTAAGCTTGAAAAGAAAAGTAATTACCGAAAAAAACATTGAGGTAATCGAAAAAATATATAAAGATGCAGAGGGTTATAAACCATAGAAAGATTTCCAAGTAAGGATTGTCGAAAAATAGCCTTAATAACGGTTAAATTATGAAAAAGATAATTTTGTCTATTTTACTAATTACAGGTGCAATAATTACTTTTGCACAGGAAGCAAGACTTAATATCAAAAGTTTAAATGCTAAAAATAACAAGGTAATTATTCAGATTCCTGTGGATGATACATGGTTTTATCCAGCTAAACAAGAGATTAAATTTGGCAATGATAGTACAGTAAATTATTCTTTAAAGATTAACAAACTTGCTTGGTTAAGAATTAACAATAATACAGTATTAATAGAACCCGGCACTACGCATTTAGTTTTCGATAATGGTATTTTGGTTCAGAGCGATAAAAATAAAAAAGGAATGTTGCTTTTTAATAAGAGAAATTCGGAGTTTTATCAATACAGAGCCAGAAATTATTATAAAAAAGATAGCACTGCAGCCGGTCTGTATCAATTGCTCGAAAATGATAGGAATGAGGCACTAAAACCCTATGCTGAGCTATTCTCGAAACAAGAGATTTCGGTAACCTTTTATAACGAAATAAAAAGGTATTTTTCAACCGAACAGATAATTTTGCAAGCCGCTATTCCAATGATAGTTTTAAGTACAAAGCAAAAAATAAATAGCGATTTGGATAAAATGTGGGCAGATACCTACGAAAAGTATTCAATGAATAATCTTCAAGATGCTTTTTACCCGGATTTTTACTACCACGCCAAATATTATGTAAATACTTATCTCAATTACTACATCCCGCTAAAAAAAGGAATTAAATTGCCCAAAAAAGATGAGGATACAGGATTTAAAATCATATATAAAGCTTTTGAAGATAATTTTACAGGCAAAATGAAAGAATTTTTGCTGGCAACCTTTCTATATGAGGAGATGTTGCAGGCTAGATATCAGGAGGTATTGGTCGGTTTGTTCAATTCATTTAAAAAAAGCTATCCTAAAAGTAATTTTACGCCATATTTGCAACCAATGGCCGATGAAATTATAGCCTACCATAATAAGGTAAAAAACGATTTTGAACCTGAACAAAAAATATTGGCCAACTACGATAAATTTAATAGCCTGGATAGTTTAATTGGGCAATTTAAAGACAAAACTGTATTTGTTGATATTTGGGCAACCTGGTGTGGACCATGTAAACAAGAATTTGAATATAGTAAAGACCTGGAGAAATTTCTCAAAGCAAAACAGGTTGACATGCTTTTTATCTCTATAGATGAAGATGATGCAGCACAGCAATGGAAAGAGATGATAAAATATTATAAACTTTCTGGCAATCATGTTCGGACTAATCAAGCCTTGAAAAAAGATTTGAGCGATAAACTGGGAAAAAGCGGGAGTTTTGGAATACCACGTTATTTAATTATTAAAAATGGAAAATTAGTTGTTGATAATGCTTTAAGGCCAAGTGATAAAGAAAAATTACATGCACAAATTAGTAAATATTTATAGCTGCTAGAAAGAAGTATTTTCTATCTGAAAATTAAGGTTAAAAAGAAAAGTAATTACCAAGAAAAACAATGAGGTAATGGAAAAAATATATAAAGATGCAGAAAACTATAAAGCCCCTCAATAACTTTAAAAAATCGTTAGTATACCTAAGCGTTTTGCTGTTATTGGCTGGTTGTGTAACCGGACAATTGGGTAAAAATAACAGCGGTGAATATAAAAATGGGATGGTGGTTTCTGCCCATCCAGAAGCATCGCAAGTAGGTATAGATATTTTAAAAAAAGGTGGGAATGCGGTTGATGCAGCCGTTGCGGTTCAGTTTGCACTTGCCGTGGTTTACCCAAATGCAGGGAATATTGGTGGGGGTGGTTTTATGGTATATCGTGGTGCAAATGGCGAAATAAATGCTTTAGATTTTAGAGAAAAAGCAGCTGCGGCAGCCAGTAGAGATATGTATCTCGATTCGGTCGGCAATCCAATTGTAGATAAAAGTTTATATGGGCATTTAGCAGCGGGCGTACCAGGATCAGTAGATGGTATGGTAGAGGCACACAAAAAATATGGAAAGCTTTCCTGGGCACAGGTGTTACAACCGGCAATAAATTTGGCGCAAAATGGTTTCAAAATTACCAAGCGGCAGGCAAGCGAATTGAATGGCTTGCATAGAAAGTTTATGGATTTTAATCCAGATGGAACGGCCTTCGTAAATTTAGAGAGCACCTGGCAGGAAAATGACCTTTTGGTTCAAAAAGAGCTTGGTAATACGCTAAAACTGATCCAGGAAAAAGGTAGGGTGGGTTTTTATGAAGGTGCTGTGGCCGATTCGCTTGTGGCAGAAATGAAACGGGGCCAAGGACTTATTACAAAAGAAGATTTAAAAAATTATCATGCTACCTGGCGTAAACCCATAACGGGCAACTATAGAGGCTATAAGATTATTACCATGCCACCAACTTCGAGTGGAGGTATTGCACTAATTCAATTGCTGCAAAGTGTAGAAAATTTTCCATTAAAAAAGTGGGGGCATAATGCAGACTCCACAGTTCAGGTAATTGTAGAAGCCGAAAGAAGAGTGTATGCCGATCGGGCAACACATTTAGGCGATCCTGATTTTTACACTGTTCCACAACAACAAATGTTGAGCGCCGATTATAATAAAAAACGCATGTCAAACTTTAACTGGGCAGCAGCAACACCAAGTAGCGCTGTTTTGGCCGGTGAAATAAAAGGAGCAGAGCACGAAGAGACCACACATTTCTCTATTGTAGACCGCGATGGAAATGCCGTTTCCATTACCACTACCTTAAATGGTTCGTACGGATCGTTGGTTGCGGTAAAAGGAGCGGGATTTCTGCTAAACAACGAAATGGATGACTTCTCCGTTAAACCTGGCGCACCTAATATGTACGGTTTAGTTGGTGGCGAAGCCAATGCAATTGCACCCAATAAACGAATGTTAAGCTCTATGACCCCGAGTATTGTAGAGAAAGAGGGAAAATTATTTATGGTGGTAGGTACTCCGGGTGGTTCAACCATCATAACATCCGTATTTCAAACCATTATAAATGTAATCGATTTTGACATGTCGATGCAGTCGGCGGTAGCTGCTAAAAAGTTTCATCACCAATGGTTGCCAGATGAAGTATATATAGAAAAAGATGCCATCGATAGCTTATCAATAGAAAAATTAAAAGCAAAAGGCTATAAAATTGTGCCTAGAGGCCCAATCGGCAGGGTTGATGCCATCTTAAAAACTAAATGGGGCAATTATCAGGGCGGTGCCGACCCGAGGGGAGATGATAAGGCTGTTGGCTGGTAGCAATTTCTCACATCTATTTTTTATCTTAGGGTTTAAAGTTTAAGAGATGAAGAAGCGCATATTTAATCTTGCCCGAAATTATCCAGATTTACCTCAGGTAGATTCGGCCATCTCTTTTGGTCCTTTTATCAAATACCTGCAACGAAAAATTAAAGAAGAACGGACCGTAAAATCTACTCTTTATAGCAATGCCTTAAAAGAATTTAAAAAGCAGGGAATTGATGAACAGGTTATCGCTATTGAGGATATTTATCAGCACGAATTATTGCTGGAACATATGTATGCCTGTCTTTCACCAACACTTTTAGCAGAAGATCATCAGGCCTGGGGGCTCTGTGCACCAATGCAACCCATTACTTTTTATGGAACGGAGCTGATGTATGAACTACTCGAACATGAAGAGAAAGATCAAAACAGTTTTGTCGGCTCAAAAACGCTTGAGCAACATCAGCATGATCGCCTGCATTTTATCTACTCCTTCATTCTTAACGAATTATATGCGTTCCACGCACCTTTAAAAGAAAAATACCATTCAGGCATCAACTCCGATAATGGTTTGCCAGGCTATTTTCATATTGGTGTTAATGCCAGTTTTATCGAAGTAAAGGCTAAGCAGCCATTGCCCGATCTTAGTTATCGCGAGTTACAGCAGTATTTGAGTGAAGAATCTGGATTGGATAAACTACAGCAAGTGTTGCCATTAACGCTTTTTGAGCTTAGGGGTATTTCAGTGCTTACCATTACTGATGTTACCGCCAAGCAGGCCGTAGAAAATATTAAAAGTGTAAGGTTGAGCCGCGTGCCAGGCAGCGAGGGTGCTGCTTATGGAGAAGTGATACAATCGCTAAAAGTGCTGGTGCAAAATGCCAATATCCAATTCGATCTTTTCCCTTTCGTGAGGGTAAACAACAAAATGGTTTATGGGTATGTAAAAGGCGGAAGTGGCTTGTTGTTTTCGGTGTGGGGTGAAGAGACTTTAAGCCCAGAGGCTTTCCGGCAGATTGCCGAAGGTTATGCTGCAAATCCGAATTCTTTTTACTCTCCCGATATCTGGGCCGAAAGCAAAGAGATGTTTCCCTGGTTAGACAGGTTTAGGGAATTGAATGTAAAATCGATGGCACTCATACCTGTATTTCATAACCAGATTTTGGTAGGTGTATTGGGGATGCATACCTGGGTTGGTGAAACTTTCGATGAAAAGAAAATTACTTTATTGGAGCCTGTCTTAGCACCTATTGCTCAACTCTTACAGGTCTATATCGACGAATTTAATCTCGAGATTGAAAACATCATCAAAGAAAAATACACCTCTATCCAGCCTGCTGTACAGTGGAAGTTTAACGAAGCAGCATGGCATCACCTTTACAATAAGAAAAGGAATCTGCCGCAGCATAGCGAGGATATTAGTTTTGCAGATGTTTACCCTTTTTATGGTGCAATAGATATTAGAAATTCTACTACTGAACGTAATACAGCCAGTAAGGCCGATCTGAGCCTGCACCTGAACCTGTTTCGTGAAACGCTGGAAGAGCTGAGCAAAACTTATAGTGATGCTTTGCTGGTAGAGATTATCTTTAACTGCAATAAATGGAGTGATATTTTGCAGGGCGATGAGCTGAATACAACTGATGAAAACAGCCTCAATATTTTTCTTAAAGAAGAAACCAGCGATTACCTAAAGCTCATTTCCCAATCGCATCCTAATACCCAACAAGTAATCGGTAAATATCTTGATCGCATTTCGACGCCTCATGGCGAGGTGTATAAACATCGGCAAGCTCTCGAAACATCTATGCAGCTGATCAATACAGCCATTAACAATTATTTTGAAAGTGAACGCGAAAAACTGCAAGATTCTTACCCCTGTTATTTCGAAAAATTCAGAACAGATGGTGTTGAATACGACATCTATATCGGGCAGTCTATCGCACCTGATCGGATTTTTAATCACTTCCATCTTAAAAATATACGGTTATGGCAGCTATCATCAATGGCTGAGATCGCCAGGATGGTTCAGCAGCTCCAGCCCGAGTTGGCCGTTAAGTTGGCCACTACACAACTTATCTTTATTCACAACCATCCAATAGACATTAGCTTTAGGATCGACGAGCGGAAGTTCGATGTAGAAGGAGCTTACAATATCAGGTATCAGATGATCAAAAAAAGGATTGATAAGATCCTCATTCGCAATTCGCAGGAGCGCCTTACCCAACCCGATAAACTGGCCTTGATCTATTTCAACAAGAGGGATATTGATGATTACCTTCCATTTGTAAAATACCTGCAGGAAACTGGTGTACTGAAACCTGAAACTGAAGATCTTGATTTGGAAGATTTACAGGGACTAAGCGGATTAAAGGCATTGCGCTTAACTATTTTTTAAACATTTAATTGAGCTGCCTTAAGTCTAATATCTTTAATAAGTTACACAGGCGCCCTGCTGCAAATACTTAACGGTTTAGCTATATTGCGTCAGCTAATTAAAATGCCCAATCGCTATGCGTAAACTATTTCAACTATTTCCGTTGTTTTTGTTTCTAACAGTTACCCTACAATTACACGCTCAAACCAATGAAGCCAGCCTGGTGGGTCCACTGATTAATCAATACCAATCAGACGAGACCATGCTTAACCGTAAATATACGCTCAAGCGATCGGAGGAATACTTTAAGCGGATGGAGCGCTTTTATACTGAATGGCAAAAACAATTAAAGGCATTGCCTTTTAACAAGCTAACTGGAAATGAAAGGGTAGATTATATTTTGCTTAAACGCGATATCGGATCAGATTCTGCAAGTTTGCAACAGAACTATGCCGAATTTAGAAGCAGCATTTTTACTTTGCCTTTTGCCAAAATATTATTGGATTTTGAAGCAAAGCGAAGGATTGGTCAGCAACAAGATGGTAAAATTACCAAAGAACAATTCGAACAACTGAAAGAGGCCATTCAGAAAGCCACAAAAGCTGTAGAAAACAAAGATTTGGCAGTTACGCCAGTACAGGCTTCTTGGGCAGAGCAAACCGTTAATCAATACCTAGTTGTATTTACTGAAGCCTATAAATTTTATGATGGTTACGATCCGCAATTTACCAAAGCCACCAAAACAGTTTATCCTGATGTTGTAGATGCATTAAAGGATTATGCAGCTGTATTGGGTAAAATAGCCAAACCTTCAGATGTTAAAGACGATGGAAGTGGCATTATTGGCAATCCCATAGGAAGAACAGCTTTATTAAGTAGTTTAAAAGATGAGATGATTGCCTATACGCCTGAGCAGATTGAGGCCATTGCCATGAGGGAATTTGCATGGTGTGATGCCGAAATGCTTAAAGCCTCGCAACAAATGGGCTTTGGTAACGACTGGAAAAAAGCACTGGAAAAAGTAAAAACAGATTATCCTGAATTAGGGAAACAGCCCGAATTGGTTTATGAACTGGCTAACGAAGCAATAGGCTTTGTAGAGAAAAATAAATTAATCGTCATTCCAGCTTTGGCCAAAGAAGGCTGGCGCATGCGCATGCTAAGTCCGAAGGAACAATTGTTCGCCCCGTTTTTTCTAGGTGGCGAATCGGTATTAATTGCTTATCCAACAGAAGATATGACCGAGGATGCTAAAATGATGACCTTACGTGGCAATAACAGGCATTTTTCCAGAGCGGTAGTTTTTCATGAGCTTATTCCTGGGCACAACCTTCAGTATTTTATGCAAAGCCGCTACAAACCTTACCGCAAAGTATTTGGTACGCCTTTCTGGACGGAAGGATGGTCGCTGTACTGGGAGATGTTATTGTGGGACCAGAATTTTGCAAAATCTCCGGAAGATAAAATTGGAATGCTTTTTTGGCGCATGCACCGTTGTGCGCGTATTATTTTTTCGATGAACTACCATTTAGGCAAATGGACACCTCAGCAGTGTATCGACTTTTTGGTAGATCGGGTGGGTTTTGAGCGTGCTAACGCAGAAGCAGAGGTTCGTAGATCGTTTACCGGAGGCTATGGTCCGTTATATCAAATTGGGTACATGTTAGGCGGATTACAGTTCAGGGCATTGCACAAAGAACTGGTGCAAAGTGGTAAAATGACCAATATTGAGTTTCATAATCGTATACTCCGTGAAAATAATATGCCTGTAGAAATGGTAAGGGCCTTGTTAACCAACCAGCAGCTGCCAGAAAATTTCAGTACCCGATGGAAATTTGCCGGAGACATTAAATAGTGTACAATATTTGGCAGATATGCTTACAGCATGAGGCAATAGATTTCAAAAAAAATGAAAAAATTTATCCATGATTTGCAGGAGTGACTCATCCAACATGATAAATTGGCATTTAGCTATCTTAACACAAGAAGGGTACTGACAATTACCTCCATTCGTAAATGTCAACAGAGAATAGGAGTACTAAGGCCCTAATCTAAATATTTTGATTTTGGAAAACCAATAAGGTTTAAGCAGATGAAAGCCATGCGCTTACTATTTTATAACTCATTTTTTAGTTTCGTTTGGGTATTGCACTGGCGATTAGTGTTGAAAAGTTGATAAGTATTTTTACATGCTTGTATTTTTGGTATGGCTATTGTAATACGAGTGCCAACGCTTATTCAACGTTAAAAGAAAATTTATGAAATTACAACTATTTAAAACACTCCCAGTTGCACTCGCTGGTTTACTCATCGGGTCGGTTGCCTCAGCTCAAGAAAGCCCTGCAACTTCCACAACAACGTTCAGGACATGGTCTATCGGTGTAAATGCTGGTGTACTTACGCCATTATCCCCATTAGGTGGAAAAAATGATTTCAGTAACAACAAATCAAGTTTAGGTTATGGCCTTTACATTAAAAAACAATTTACACCTTATTTCTCTCTTCGTTTAGATGGAGTTCGCGGTAAATTGAAGGGCGATAATACCGAGCCTTATGAAAGCGGTTTGGTAAACAACTCTCCAGTAAGAGCATTCGACACAGAGTTATCTTATTCAGGAAGTTTGAACGCTGTAGTAAACATGTTCAACATTGATATGTTTAAAAAAGAGAACACGCTACAACTTTATGCTTCTGCTGGTGCTGGTATTGCGGCTTACAAACCCACAATTACGACCGCAGCGGGAACTTCGGAATTTGGTGGTGGCGATAACATCAACGAATTAATTATTCCTGTGGGATTAGGTGCTAAATTTAAAATTTCTGATGCGGTTAATTTAGATTTAGGTTGGACAATCAACTTTGTTGATGGTGATAACTTAGATGGTTACTACAAAAACGGAAACGATAAATACAATTACGCTTATGCTGGTTTAGAGTTTGCATTAGGTACTGGAAAACAATTGGCTTTCCATAACCCGGTAGCTTTAACTTATGATGAAGCTTTAAAAGCAAAACAAACTGCCGAAGGTTTAAAATCTGATTTAAATGCTCAAAAAGCTGATAATGCGAAATTACGTTCAGAACTAAACGATATCTTAAAAGATAGCGATGGTGACGGTGTTGCAGATAAATTGGATAAATGTCCTGATACACCAGCAGGCACTGTTGTTGACGGTTCTGGCTGTCCATTAAAAACTCCGGAAAAAGTTGTCGAAAAAGTAATTGTAACAGAAGAAGATCGTAAAGTTGTTAACGAAGCGATTAAAAACTTAGAGTTCGATTTAGGTAAAGCAACCATCCGTTCTAAATCTTATGCTTCTTTAAACAGAGTTGCAGCATTATTAATCCAGAAAAACTTTAGCTTAAAATTAGCTGGTCATACAGATAATACAGGTTCAAAAGAATTAAACTTGCGTTTATCGAAAGATAGAGCAGAATCTGTAAAAGCTTACTTAGTTTCTCAAGGTGCTAATGCATCACGCATTGAGGCTACAGGTTATGGTATGGGTCAACCAATTGCTACTAATAAAACAGCAGCTGGTCGTCAACAAAACCGTCGTGTAGAGTTCACCCTTTACTAGTCTGTTATTAACCATATGAATAAAAAGTCCCGATGAAAATCGGGACTTTTTATTTTAAATAGTTTTTTAGTTATATCAGATTCCGCTCGATCGTCATGCTGAATTTATTTTATTAGTAGTTTTTATTGTTTTAAAGGTTTAATAGCTAATTCGTGGTCAGCATCTTTGCTGCAAAATAGACCTTCAAATGAATTGCCTTCGGTGAGCTCGCTAAGGCTTGGTTCGGGGTGACTACATTATTGTTGAAATGCCTAAAAGTATTACTCAACGATATTTTATTTAAGCGAAACAATTACTTTTTTAATCTCGCTTAAATCATTCATTTCAAAATTTGGAGATTGTGGATAAAAGCGTTGATAAATGATTTTATCGTCTTTGCTATCGTAAACGCTTATAATTTTATCGTTCGAACGTTGTGTGTAAACCACGTATTTAATATGTGTTTCTTTGTTTAAAATTAAACTATCAAGCACCTTGTACGATACAAATTTGAGTTTATAATTATAAGGTTCAGAAATTATACCTGATGGTGGTAAAAGTGCCAGTCTTGAAGAAAACACTTCCTTAATATATTCGGGTACGTACAGTGTTTCCTTTGCTAATTCTGGTAAACGTACCTTATTGTAAAATTGATAATCTAAAGTACAGTTCTTATTTGCGAGCAATCCATCATTGATCTGTTTTAAGTAACCCGTTAAAAATCCTGGAGACCAGTTCAGGAAGCTAGACTTGTTATAGAAGTTTGATAAAATATTATTTTTTATACTTCTTTTTGATCCAAATTGTTGATCCTGCGTTTCAATCAGCAGATTGGTGTTCCGATCAGCAAAAAGTGTAACTGTTGCCAATATACTTTCTTCCTTTACCTTGGGTTTTTTAGATGGGGTTACTAATTTTAATGCATAAACTACATTTACGTTAGTTGTACTATCCAGCTTTTCAGCATATCCATCGAAATAGAAAAAAGAGTAATTAGCAAGTGTATCATAACGGGCAAGCTCTTCGGGTTTAATGATTTTATAAGGTGTAATCGTCCAGTTTTTTTTAATGGACTGATCAAATTTTTCCAATTCAGCATAATCCGCATACTGTAAAGTAAACAAGGTTGTTGTTTTTTTAAATGTCTCTAATTTTTGACTGTTTAAAAGAGCAGCCCCAAAATAAGATACCTGACTTTTACAAATTGTAGCCCATAAAATAAACAGGCTAAATGGGAGAATTCCTCTGGCTTTAAACATCTTAAGTGTTTTCATTTTGTGTACGGCTATGATAAGAAAAATTTGACAAATATTTTGAATTTTTCTATTGCATTAACAAAATACATTCATTAGCTTTGTTATGCAAGCATAATAAATTAACAAAAATGAAACAACAACAAACCATAGATTACCACGTTAAGTTTGCCTGGCAAAATATGTTTAATAAGTACAATCAAATGGCATCTGGTTTCGGGATTACCCAGGCCATCGGTTACATGCTTATTAATATAGATGATACCGAGGGAACTGCGGTTTCAAATTTAGCTGGCTTGCTTGGGGTTAAAGCTACCAGTTTATCCCGCATGTTAAATAATATGGAAGAGGCCAATCTCATTTACCGTGAAACATCTGCAGGCGATAAACGATCGGTAAAAGTTTTTCTAACTGATTTCGGCAAAGAGAAAAAACAATTGGCCAAAGGTGTTGTTCGGAAATTTAATGAATATCTCGATGAGCATTTCTCTAAAAAGGAGAAAGAGACTTTCATTAACCTATTGATAAAACTAAACGATATCACGGTAGCCTATACTGTTGATTAACAAATATAACAATCAAATCTGTTTGATAGGTTGCTGCATAAATGATTCTATCAGACTAATGAAAAGCAAATAGATAATGAAACGAAGCATTAATAAAGTTGCAGTTTTAGGTTCGGGTATTATGGGGTCGCGTATTGCATGCCATTTCGCCAATATTGGTGTAGAGGTTTTGTTGTTAGATATTGCCCCTAAAGAGCTAAGTCCCGAAGAGCAGGCAAAAGGATTAACACTGGATAATCCAGTTGTAAAAAACCGGATTGTTAATACAGCCTTGCAAACGGCTGTAAAAACAAACCCATCTCCGGTTTATACCAAAAAAGCATTAAATAAGATCAAAACTGGGAATTTCGACGATGATATGCCGAAAATTGCCGGTTACGATTGGGTAATTGAAGTCGTGGTCGAAAATCTTGATATCAAGAAAAAAGTTTTCGAGCAGGTAGAGCAGTTTCGTAAACCCGGCACATTGATTACCTCGAACACTTCTGGTATTCCAATCCACTTAATGGCTGAAGGAAGGACAGAAGATTTTAAGTCGCATTTCTGCGGTACACACTTTTTTAATCCGCCACGCTATTTAAAATTGTTGGAGGTTATCCCTACGCCACACACTCAACCTGAAATTGTTGATTTTCTGATGCATTATGGCGATAAGTTTTTGGGAAAAACAACTGTTTTATGTAAAGATACGCCAGCTTTTATCGCCAATCGTGTAGGCGTTTATTCGATTATGGCGCTTCTACACCTAGTCGAAAAGCTAGATTTAACGGTTGAAGAAGTTGATAAATTTACAGGGCCAGCATTGGGCAGACCAAAATCGGCTACTTTCCGTACTTCGGATGTGGTAGGTTTGGATACCATGATCAAAGTAGCAAAAGGGCTTTATGATAACTGTCCGGATGATAAAGCACACGATTTGTTTAAACTTCCAGCGTACGTGCAAAAAATGGAAGAGAACAAATGGCTTGGAGATAAAACCCAGCAAGGTTTCTATAAAAAAACAAAATCTGCTGATGGTAAAACCGAAATCCTTGCGCTTGATTTAAAAACATTAGAATATAAACCGCAGCAAAAAGTAAAATCGGCCACCTTAGAAATGACTAAGCCAGTTGAAAATCTTCGGGAGCGGATGAAAATTTTTGCCAAAGGAAAAGATAAGGCAGGCGAATTGTTCCGCCATTCTTCATTTGGTTTATTTGAATATGTATCAGATAGAATTCCTGAAATTTCTGACGAACTATACCGTATTGATGATGCCATGCGTGCAGGTTTCGGTTGGGAGCTCGGTCCCTTCGAACTTTGGGACGCCGTTGGTGTTAAAGAAGCGATTGAAGGAATGGAACAATATGGCAATAAGGCTGCGGCTTGGGTGCATGAAATGCTCGATGCCGGAAATACTTCATTCTATAAAGTAGAAAACGGCGTTAAAAAATATTACGATATCCCTTCTAAAAGTTATAAAGCCTTACCTGGAACCGATGAGTTTATCATTTTAGATAACCTTCGCGAAAATAAAACCCTTTGGAAAAACTCAGGTGTTTCGATTATCGATCTGGGCGATGGCATTCTGAATGTGGAATTCCACACCAAAATGAATACCATTGGCGGTGATGTGATTTCGGGTATCAACAAAGCGATTGATATGGCCGAAAAAGATTACCGTGGTTTGGTAATTGGCAACGATGGTGCAAATTTTTCTGCCGGTGCAAATGTGGGTATGATTTTTATGATGGCGGTAGAGCAGGAGTGGGATGAATTGAACATGGCGATCAAAATGTTCCAGAATACTTCGATGCGCATCCGTTATTCTTCTATTCCGGTTGTGGTGGCACCACATAATTTAACCTTGGGCGGAGGTTGCGAGTTTAGTTTACATGCGGATCATGTTCAGCTTTCGGCCGAAACTTACATGGGTTTGGTTGAATTTGGTGTTGGCGTAATCCCCGGTGGTGGAGGTACTAAAGAATTTGCTTTGCGTGCCTCGGATGAATATAAGGATGATCAGATTGTGCAGAATGCCTTGAAAGACCGTTTCTTAACCATCGGAATGGCGAAAGTTTCTACTTCGGGTTACGAGGCTTACGAACTGGGTTATCTGCAAAAAGATAAATTCTCGATCTCGATGAACCGCAACCGCTTATTGGCCGATGCAAAAGCTAAAGCAATAGAACTTGCTGATGCCGGTTATACGAAGCCCGTGCAACGGAACGATATTAAAGTATTAGGAAAGCAAGGTTTAGGAATTGTTTATGCTGGTGCAAACAGCATGTATGCGGGGCATTTCATTTCTGAACACGATAAAAAAATATCCGAAAAATTAGGTTATGTAATGTGTGGAGGCGATTTATCGGCTCCAACTGAAGTAACCGAGCAATATTTATTGGATCTGGAAAGAGAAGCCTTTTTATCTCTTGCTGGTGAAAGAAAATCCCTAGAGCGGATCCAATCAATTATTACTAAAGGGAAACCGTTGCGTAACTAGATGTGAGATAGGAGACATTAGATTTGAGACAGGTGGCATAGCATAAGTGTTAGAATAATAAATTATGAATAATTTAAAAGAGTTAAAAATTTGGAATAAAGCTATTGTTTTAGCGGTTGATGTTTACAAAGCAACTTCAACTTTTCCAACCGACGAACGTTTTGGTTTGATAAGTCAAGCTAGAAGGGCAGCGGTTTCAATTCCATCTAATATTGCCGAAGGTGCTGGAAGAAACTCAATTAAAGAATTTAATAACTTTTTAGGGATTGCCAATGGTTCTTCTTACGAACTGCAAACTCAATTGATAATCGCTAATAAACTCGCTATTCTTGAATCTGAAATCTTAGATCCTTTACTCACTCAGATCGACGAGTTACAAAAAATGACTTATAGTTTCCAGCAGATGCTGGAGAAGAAAAATAATATTAAAAGATAAAAGATAGGAGATAATAGATTTGAGACTTGAGAAGGTAATTGGTCTCACATGTAATGTCTCAAATCTCAGATCTCAAAAGAAACAATAATCGATTTGAATTGAATTTGGGCAGGTCTCAAATCTCAAATCTCAGATCTCAAATCTTAAACAATGGAAGCATATATTATAGCCGGATATCGTACAGCAGTGGGCAAAGCACCCCGTGGCGTATTCCGTTTTACAAGAGCTGATGATTTAGCCGCAGAAGTAATCAGGGCTTTAGTGGCATCGGTTCCGAATTTAGATAACGAACAGATTGATGATGTGATTGTGGGTAACGCTACTCCGGAAGCAGAGCAGGGCTTAAATATTGGCCGTATGATTTCGCTAATGGGTTTGGATACCGATAAAGTTCCTGGTGTTACCGTAAACCGTTACTGCGCATCGGGTTTAGATACCATTGCCACAGCAGTTGCTAAAATTAAAGCCGGTATGGCCGATTGTATTATTGCCGGTGGTGTAGAGGTTATGAGCGGAATGCCTTTTGGCGGGTGGAAACTCGTTCCAAATGCAGAAGTTGCCAAAAATAATCCAGACTGGTATTGGGGCATGGGTTTAACTGCCGAAGCTGTAGCTAAAGAATATAATGTGAGCCGTGAAGATCAGGATGCTTTTTCGTTAAAATCGCATGAGAAAGCCATTCATGCTATAAAAAATGGCCATTTAAAAGACGGTATTCTGCCAATCACTGTAAACGAAAATTACCTAGACGCCAACCTTAAAAAGAAAACCCGTTCTTACGTGGTTGATACTGACGAGGGGCCACGTGCAGATACTACTTTGGATAAGTTAGCGAAATTAAAACCCGTATTCGATGCGGTTGGGAGTGTAACTGCGGGTAATTCATCGCAAACATCTGATGGGGCAGCTTTTGTGCTGGTGGTTTCGGAAAAGAAAATGAAAGAACTTAATGCAGAGCCGATTGCCAGGCTGGTCAGTTATGGCATTGCAGGTGTTCCACCGCGCATTATGGGGATTGGTCCAATCGAGGCAATTCCGAAAGCGTTAAAACAGGCCGGTTTGAAAAAAGATGATATCGATTTAATCGAGCTGAACGAAGCTTTTGCCTCGCAATCTTTAGCGGTAATCAGAACACTTGATTTAAACCCTGATGTGATTAACGTAAATGGTGGTGCAATTGCATTAGGCCACCCACTGGGTTGTACCGGAGCAAAATTGACCGTTCAGATCATGAATGAGCTAAAAAGACAAAATAAAAAATACGGAATGGTAACCATGTGCGTAGGAACCGGGCAAGGTGCAGCAGGGATATTTGAGTTGCTGTAGCAGTCGAAAAATTGTATAAAATTGATAATAAAGTGGTCGTAGTCCTGAACTTGTTTCAGGATCTTCAGCACAATTAAGATGCTGAACCAAGTTCAGCACGACGAGCCTAAAAAAAAACATTACTGATTTGAGTTTGAATTTGGGCAGGTCTCAAATCTCAAATCTCATTTCTCAAATCTTATAACAATGGAAACAACTGAAAAAAAGACTATTAAAGGCGGTGAATTCTTAATTAAGGATACCACTTATCAGGAAGTATTTATCCCTGAAGAATTTGATGAAGAGCAGCAGATGATTGCACAAACCTGCCGCGATTTTCTGGCGGCTGAGGTTTATCCCAATTTAGATAAAATCGACAAACAGGAAGATCCCGAGTTGATGCCAACACTTTTAACCAAAGCCGGCGAACTGGGTATTTTAGGCGTTTCGGTTCCTGAAGAATATGGAGGTTTTGGTAAAAACTTCAATACTTCCATGTTGGTTGCAGATGTAGTTGGTGCCGGACACTCTTTTGCCGTTGCGCTTTCTGCTCATACCGGAATTGGTACATTACCGATTTTGTATTATGGTAACGAAGCGCAAAAAGCAAAGTATATTCCGAAACTCGGCTCGGGCGAATGGAAGGCGGCTTATTGTTTAACCGAACCCAACTCAGGTTCGGATGCAAACTCTGGTAAAACTAAAGCCAAGTTAAGCGACGATGGCAAACATTATATCATCAATGGCCAGAAAATGTGGATCACCAACGGTGGTTTTGCAGATATTTTTATCGTATTTGCCAAAATAGACGATGATAAAAACTTAACCGCATTTATTGTGGAGAAGGAATTCGGTGGCATTACGATGAATCCCGAAGAGCATAAAATGGGTATTAAAGGTTCTTCAACCCGTCAGGTTTTCTTTAACGACTGTCCCGTGCCGGTGGAGAATATGTTAAGCGATAGAGAAAATGGATTCAAAATAGCGGTTAACATTTTAAATATTGGCCGTATCAAACTATCGGCAGCAGCTATTGGTGCTTCAAAGGCAACTTTAAATACAGCGATTAATTATTCAAACGAACGGATCCAGTTTGGCCGCCCGATTTCTAAATATGGTGCTATCCGTTTCAAAATTGCAGAAATTGCTGCTAAACTTTATGCTGTTGATTCTGCAAACTATCGTGCCGGACAAAATATTGATGACACTTACGATCAACTGGTTGCAGGTGGAATGGAATCTGGTAAAGCGAGGTTAAAATCTGTTGAACAATTTGCGGTAGAGTGTGCCATTTTAAAAGTATGGGGTTCTGAAGCTTTAGATTATACTGTGGATGAAGGGGTGCAGATTTACGGTGGCATGGGCTTTAGTGCCGATGCGCCAATGGACAGGGCCTACCGTGATGCACGTATCAACCGCATTTTCGAAGGCACAAATGAAATTAACCGTTTGTTGACGGTTGATATGATGCTGAAACGCGCCATGAAAGGTGAACTGGATTTAATGACACCAGCTACAGCAGTTGCAGCCGAATTGATGAGCATCCCCGATTTTGGTGAAGAAGATACCACCCTGTTTGCTGCAGAGAAAAAGGTGCTCTCGAATTTGAAAAAAGCAACTTTAATGGTGGCTGGTGCTGCGGTTCAAAAATTGATGATGACTTTAAGCAAAGAGCAGGAAATTTTAATGAACATTGCCGATATGGCGAGTTATGTTTATGTGCTCGAATCGGCGTTGTTGAGAACAGAAAAATTAGCAAGTACCCGCGGCGAAGAAGCCATTGCAGGTCAATTAGATCTGTTGAGAATTTATTTAGTAGAAGCGGTTGATGGCATAGCCAAAGCAGGTAAAGAAGCACTTTGGGCTTTTGCGGAGGGGGATGAGCAACGTATGATGCTGGTTGGTTTACGCCGCTTTACAAAAGTAGAGCCGTTTAATGTTAAAGATGCCCGCCAAAGAGTTGCGCAACAGCTTATTGAGGCGAACAAATATATCTTTTAAGAGGGGTAATGTGTAGGGTTTAAGGTTTAGGGCCTGGGTGCATTTACTCAGGGCCTAAACCTTTTTTTGTTTCCCTTCGAATTTGTCGTCATTTCGAGCGAAGTGCAACGCAGTCGAGAACCCGAAGGCTCAGCGAAGCTAAATCTTTTAGAGGTGCTATAAAAGCATGAAGATTTCCGTGGTGTCAGATATTACCATCTGACACCATCGGGAAGTGGGAAAGATAAATTGTAAAGCAGGCTTGCAATATCCGAAGAGGTAGAAGATTGCGCTTCAAAAAAATATAACCCATTAGCTTTATGCTATTAAAATCCTATTTTAGCGCATGTTTAAATTTAGATTTCTTACGGTACTTCTTTTATGTGTAGCTGTTGTTTCATCCTGTAAAAAAGATGAAGACCCTGAAAAACAGATTACAGATTTCATCAAGCAAAATAATATTAATGCAGTTAGAGACGATTCTGGCTTGTATTATCAGATCATTAAACCCGGTACAGGTTCGTTTACTTATCCAAGTAATACCAAAATCACCATTAAATACGAAGGCAGGTTGTTAAGTGGCAATGTATTTGATAATGGAGGAGGCAAAGAACAAACATTTAATCTTGCCGAACTGATCCAAGGTTGGAGAATAGGCATTCCTAAAATCCAAAAAGGTGGCGAAATCAGGTTGATCGTGCCACCGGGTTTGGGATATGGAAGCAGTTCGGTAGGTACTATTCCTGGTAACTCCGTATTAGATTTTACCATACAACTTTCGAATGTACAGTAGTGGGCTATTAATCAGCTACGTTTTACAGTAGCATATTTGTTAAAATAGGTTAAAAATTGTAGCATCCGTATTAAAAGCTTATTTTTGCGGATGATGGTTAAGTTTAAATATTTTATACTCATGATCTGCCTTGCAGGATGCTTGGCAGCCTGTAAGAAAAATGAACCAGTAGATGATTACGATCCTACTCCACAATTTAAGGCCGATACTGCTGCAATAAGTGCTTTTGTTAAGACGAATAATATCCAGGCTACGAAAGATGCCAGTGGTATATTTTATCAGATATTAGAGCCTGGGGCAGGAAGTGTAACTTATCAAGCTTCTACTAAAATTACCTCCAATTATGAAGGTAAACTATTAAACGGTACTGTTTTCGATACCACTAATGGTACTCCTATATCATTTATATTGGGAAATGTGATCGTAGGCTGGCAGATCGGAATTCAGAAAATACAAAAAGGTGGTAAGATCAGGTTAATTATACCATCAGTTTATGCTTATGGAACGCGCTCATCAACTTCGATTCCTGCAAATTCAATACTCGATTTTACTATAACACTTACAGACGTACAATAATAAATGAACAAATTTACTAAACTTAGCCTATTCGCACTTTTACTGGCTACTACAATCTTTAGCTCATGTAAAAAAGAGTATGATACTGCTCAAACTATAGATGATGCGGCTATAAAAGCATATATATCAAAAAACAACCTGACTCAAATGCAACCTGATTCTGCTAAAACAGGATTTTATTTTCAGGTTACAAACCCTACTGATGGTACGCTTTTCTTAAATAAAGATTCAGTATTGTATGATGTAACAGTTAAATCTATGACGAATGGAACAACTTATCTCCAGTCTCCATCGAACGGCAATTTGGGTACATATGTTGGATATTTAAATAGCTTTTTCCAATCGTCTTTATCAACAACTATTACCTACAATATACCTGCAATAAGGACAGCTGTGCTTAAATTAAAACCAGGAGGTACAGCTAGAATTTTGTTGCCATCATATTTGGCCTTTGGTAGAAATGGTGCAGGCCCGATCCCTTCAAACGAAAATCTTGATTTTATAATCAAAACTTATCCATACCGCAAACAGTGGTTATTTGATGATGCGAAGATTCAAAGTTATTTAACGGCTAAAAATTTAACAGCAACTAAAGATTTAAGCAGAGTATACTATATTGTTGGAACCGAAGGCACTGGTTCGGATGTAATCACCAATGAAAGTACACTCATACTTAAGTATACAGGAAGATTTTTAGATGGCACCAGTTTTGACTCTTCAACAGATGGAACTTTCTCAACGACATTGAACGGTGTAATAGCCGGATGGGGATTACTTACTAAGTTTAAAGCAGGAACAAAGGTTAGACTTTTCATTCCTTCTGACCTCGCTTATGGAGCTGGTGGGCGCAACTCTATCCCCCCTAACGCTGTTTTGGATTTCGATATTGAAATTGTAAAGGTTACAAATTAGATAACGCCTCTTTAAAAACTTTTAAAACTCTTTCCCTTGCAAAAGTATGCTCAACTATTGGTTGGGCATATTTTTTTGTCCCAAATTCCGGCACCCACTTTTTAATATATTCAAATTTGGGATCAAATTTTTTGGTTTGAAGTTCAGGGTTAAAAACCCTAAAGTACGGTGCGGCATCATTTCCTGATCCGGCTGCCCATTGCCAGCCGCCCACATTGCTTGCCATTTCGTAATCCAATAATTTTTCAGCAAAATACGTTTCTCCCCAACGCCAATCGATGAGTAAATGTTTGGTTAAAAAACTCGCTACTACCATGCGAACGCGGTTGTGCATCCAGCCGGTTTGGTTAAGCTGCCTCATCCCTGCATCAACAATTGGGTAGCCGGTATTGCCCTCGCACCAGGCCTTAAATTCATCTTCGTTGTTGCGCCATTTTATTTTATCGTACTGTTTTTTAAACGAATCAAAAGCGGAGTAAGGGAAGTGCCAAAGTATGGTCATATAAAACTCTCGCCAGGCCAGTTCAGAAAGCCAAACATTCGATTCTGCTGCTATAGCATCTCTTACTGCTTTTCTGATACTTAATGTTCCAAACCGCAAATGTAAGCCGATGTGAGTGGTGCCATCTAAAGCAGGGAAATCGCGCTCTTTTGCATAATCATCGAGTTTGTTTTTATAATTGATTTTCGGAAAATCCAGCTTACTCTTTTCAAAGTCCATTTCATTTAAACCTGGATGGGGTAGGTGTTTGATTTGCAATAAATTTTTAAGATATTTTTTAGTGGGGTAAGCTTTCACATAAAAATCGTTCAGCTTGGCATGCCATTGTTTGTAGAAAGGTGTAAAAACAGTGTAAGGCGTCTTATCAGCTTTTAAAATTTCGTTTTTTTCAAAAATAACCTGATCCTTGTACGTTTTGAAGGCTATTTTTTCGCTGGTTAAAAATTCGGCCATGTTATCGTCACGTTCGCGGGCATAAGGTTCATAGTCGTGATTGGTGTACACGCCCTTCACATCATATTCCTTTAAAATTTCTGACCATATTTTTTCGGGCTTGCCATATTTTACCAATAAATCTGATCCATATTGCTGAAGTTCTTCCTTCAAATCTTCAATAGTTTGATAAATGAAGGTTACCCGTGCATCATCTTTTGGAAGCTTATCTAATATGTTCTGATCAAAAATAAACAATGGTAAAACCGGATAACCACTTTTAAGTGCATGGTACAAAGCAGCATTATCTGCTAAGCGTAAATCGCGACGGAACCAAAAGATGGATATTGGAGTCATTTAGGTGAATTATTATTAATTAATTTTTACGTCATGCTGAACTTGTTTTACAAGTAGGTATAGCGTTTTCAATTGCCTTGTAGCTACTACATGGTCAGCATCTTTTAGTACAGGTATAATGATATACAAAGATCCTGAAATAAATTCAGGATGACGATATTTAACCTACTTATAAAGGTCTTTCAAAGCATCCTCCAAATGGGTGAATTTAAATTTAAATCCTGCATCCAGAATTTTTTGTGCCGAGGTATTGTTGCTCATTAAAACGGCTTCTACCCGTTCTCCCAATAATAGCGATAGTACTTTTTTAGAGACTTTAAATGGCCAAACAGGGCGGTGCAGCTGTTTGGCAATCGCTTTGGTTAATGCTTTATTGGTGACCGGAAAAGGAGCACAGGCATTATAACAATTCTCCATTTTAAGGTTTTCGATGGCTTCGACGTACATTTCTACCATATCATCAATGTGCAGCCAGGGAGTCCATTGTTTGCCAGTGCCTAATGCTGCTCCGGCAAATAACTTTACAGGTTTATCGAGTTGTGGTAAGGCGCCGCCATGATTACTTAAAACGATTCCGGTGCGGAGTTTTACAATTCTGAGGCTTAGCTTTTTGCCTTGATCTACGGCATCTTCCCAAAGTTTACAGCATTCTGCTAAAAATCCGTAACCGTTCGGGCTTTCTTCTGTTAAAATTTCATCACCACAATCGCCATAAAAACCAACAGCCGAAGCAGAAATAAACGATTTTAGTCGGTTGTCGGGTTTCGATTTAATTGTTTTAAAGAGTAATTCTGTCGATTTTACACGGCTATCGATGATCTGTTTTTTGCGTTCATCGGTCCATTTTTTATCCGCCACGGGTTCTCCCGCTAAATGGATAATGGCATCTACATCATTCAAACAATCAGCATCAACAGTCCCTTTGTAAACATCCCACACAAAATTATTCGGATCGTTATCTCTCTTTCGCGAAAGTGTATTCACCTCATAACCCTTGCTTAGCAAATGTTTTTTTAGCTCAGTACCAACAAGTCCCGTAGCCCCGGTAATCAGAATCTTCTTTGCCATCTTTTTAAAACACTAAAGATACAAAAGGGTTTTTCTAAAGACTAAAGACTAAAGACTAAAGACCTGCAATAATTTTATTTTTAGGAGCTTTAACCGAATAACTTAATTTGATAGTCCTGGTCTCGTTAGGGGCAATTTTTAATTGCCAGGAGAGCATTCCGTTTTCTTTATTTACCTCTGCGCCACTGTTCTCTAACAATTCGGTTTCGATGTCACTCTCTGTCGATAGCGGATATTGATCCTTAAGTGATAGGTCTATCGTTTCTTTTTTAGTGTTTCTAATTTTGATCAGATAAGTAAAAACTTGTTTTTTATTCGACCCAATAAATTTTGTGCTGCTAAAATCCTGTTGCTTCTCTTTTGTGATAATAATCTTTTTATCTTTTCCCATGCTTAAACTAAGGGTATCTAAAATGTTCGCTGGGTTGATATATGATTTTCCGGTATAGGTACCTTCGAAAATAATATTGGCATTTCCGGCCTGGAGATTCAATTTTTCCCAGTCGGTTACATCAGCCAGTAAATAAGCATCGGTACTTAGTTTTGGAGCGGCATAATATTTGTATTTGGCAGGTACTTCATATTCTTTAAATGCAACGGTGTGAGGCTTGTTGTCGCTGTTCACATCATAGGGGATATCAATATCAAATGTTACACCCAATTGGGTCTCGTTAACAGTCGTATAATCGTTTACGGTAGAAACTGCACCGGTAAAATTTTTCTTTTTTTCAGCGCCATAACCCACAACCACAACTTCACTTAGTTCGCTTTTGTCGGCTATTGGCGACGCCATTCCTCTGATCCGTAGTTGTTGTTGATAGGTGGATACAAACCATGGGTTTAAATTTGGTGCAGTAATGTTATAACTTGGGTTACCGGTAGATAAAGAAAGTTTAACTTTTTTCCAATCGAGACCTGTGCTCTGTGTAATGGCTGCTTTGTACACTATGCCTAACGGATTTGAGGTGCTCATCGCTTTTATATCATAACTTGCCAGCCAATTTGCATTTGGTGTAACATATGAAACATTATAACTGGCATCTATATTTTCTTTGGCCATTAACTGTAAAACCAATTGCCCCAGCTGCTGGTTAGGGTTGTTCCTTAATTCGGAGATCTGCTGTTGAAATGCGTTTAGTTTTTGGTTTTGTTTATCCTCAATCAATGTGAGTGCTGATATGGCATTCCTAACCGCTGCATTTTTTGTGCGGTAGTATTCTGCTAATTTGATCAGTTCTGCCACATTTGTTCCATTGGCTGTTCCGCCCGATTTTCTGTTCTCATCGAGTAATAGCAAAGTTTGCTCTTCAATGGTTTTTGCATTTTTTGTTTTAATTAATTCGTTGCTTACTATTTTAACACTATCGTTCAGTTTTTTAATTTCAGGATTGGCGGCATCGGTATTCAGGAAATCTTTATTAAATTGAACAGATAAAATGGTAACTCCCGGTGAAACACTAACCTGTATCGAATTTTCATTTACCCGTCCGGAAATATTGTTGACTACAATTTCTGATGTTCCGGATGGAAGGTTTACCTTTCCTTTATGCAAAAGTTGCGCCCCGTTGTTATAAACAGTTACACTTTCAAGTATAGCTTTACTTTTTAGCTGTTGCTGCGCAAATACGCTTATTGGAAATAACAGGCTGATGAGTATTCGTTTCATAGTTTTTTATTAAGGTGTGTTGAAGATCAATATTTGATTGAAAGATGTGTTAATACTTCATTTTCCATAAAAGCGTATTTTTTTGTTACCTATTTGTAAAGAATTATTTAGGGGTTTGATGAAGAAGAAAAATAAGATAAATTTGTAAAAGCGTTCTTACACCCTTTTCGATAAAAGATGTCCAAAAAAATTTTAGTCTGGTTTAGAAATGATCTTCGCTTGCATGACAATGAAATGCTGGTCGAGGCAATTGCTAAATCTGATTCGATTTTGCCTGTTTACATTCTCGATCGCCGTTCTTTTGGCGAAACAAAATACGGTACGTTAAAAACAGGTAATATTAGAGCACAGTTTATTTTAGAAAGTATTTTAGGATTACGCAATTCTTTAAAACAGATTGGCGGTAACTTGCTTATCGCCGAAGGCAACCCCGAAGATATTATTCCTCAACTTGTTCAGGAATATGAGATTACCGAAGTTTACCATCACCGTGAAGTAGCACGCGAAGAAACGCATATTTCAACTTTGGTAGAAAATGCACTTTGGAAATTACGCATCAACCTTAAACATTTTATCGGCCATACCTTATACAATAAGGAAGACCTGCCTTTTCCCATTAAGGATATTCCCGATGCTTTTAACCAGTTTAAAAAGAAAATTGAACGCGATTCGATTATCAAACCTTGCTTTGCAGCACCCGATCGGATTAATGTAGCCGAAGTGATTGATTGGGGTACCTTACCATCATTAGAAGACCTTAATCTTTTGCCACAGCAAAAAGACCAGCGTTCTGATTTTGAATTTGCTGGTGGCGAGGCTGAAGGTTTGGCCCATCTCCAAAAAGTGATTGTGGCTATGCAGCAGGCTGCAACAACCAAGAATTTAATTCTTGCTTCAAAACTATCGGCATGGCTGGCTATGGGCAGTTTATCACCACGAAAAGTATACTGGGAAATTAAAAAAATGGAAGGTGTACCCAATACCAAAGCCATGTTCAATCATATTTTATTAGGCCTGCTTTGGAGAGATTATTTCCGCTTCATGTTTAAAAAATATGGCAATACTTTTTTTAGCCCGGATGGGTTTGGCAGCCAGGGGTTGATTGATATTGTGAATGAGCAGGATAATTTTAGTAAATGGAAGAATGCGCAAACAGGTTTTGCTGTGGTAGATGCGGTAATGACAGAGTTAAATCAGACTGGCTTCATCTCAAATATCGCCAGACAAACCGCTGCCTTATATCTGATCAATAACTTAGAAGTAAGCTGGGTTTTTGGTGCAGCATATTTTGAAGAAAAGCTGATTGATTATAACCCTGCAAGTAACTGGGGCAATTGGGCCAATGTAGCTGGTGTAGGAAACGATCAGAAATCAAAAAGTGTTTTCGATCTTGATAAAAATATCAAAAACCTCGATCCGAAAGGAAACTACTCCCTAACTTGGGCATCATAGTTGTAAGGGTTGAATGATTACGTTTTGAATGATTGAATTTGAAGATTTCCCGATAAGTTAAAGTCGTATTTTTGTGATTCTCTCACTTAATAATTTTCTCATTCAATAATTCTCATTTTAATCGAGATTTTTGCCGTTTATATAAGGTAAAATTCTAATTTTGTAGTGCTTATAGTAAATAGTTAATAATGGATAAATTATCTTATCTTAATGGCGCAAACGCCGAATATATAGAGTCTTTATATCAATCCTATCAACAAGATCCTGAGTCTGTTGAATTTGGTTGGCAGAAATTTTTCGAAGGTTTCGATTTTGGAAGAGGGTCGGAAGCTCCTGCAGTAACAGCAGAAACTCCTGAACAATTTTTAAAAGAGGTTAATGTTTTAAACCTGATTGATGGTTATCGTAGCCGCGGTCACTTATTTACGCACACCAATCCGGTTCGCGAAAGACGTAAACATTTACCAACATTAGACCTTGCAAATTTTGGCTTATCGGATGCCGATTTAGAAACCGTTTTCAACTCTGGTGTTGAGATTGGTATCGGTGCGGCGAAATTGAAAGACATTGTAGCCTTTTTAAAACAAACATACGCAGGTTCTATCGGAGCCGAATTTAAGTTTTTACGTACACCAGAAGTGTTGAACTGGATTCAACAAAAAATGGAAAGTGCACGTAATACCCCTAATTTCTCAATCGATGAGAAAAAACGCATTCTCCGGAAATTAAACGAAGCAGTAAGTTTCGAAAATTTCCTAGGCACAAAATTCTTGGGGCAAAAACGTTTCTCGTTAGAAGGCGCAGAGGCTTTAATCCCTGCTTTAGATTCGGTAATCGAAAAAGGTGCTGAATTAGGTATTGAAGAATTTGTAATTGGTATGGCGCACCGCGGTCGTTTAAACGTGCTGGCCAATATCATGCAAAAAACATATAAAGATATTTTTGCTGAGTTCGAAGGTAAAAGCTACAATCCAGATACACCATTTGGTGGCGACGTAAAATACCACTTAGGTTATTCTACGGATGTTGCTACCGTTTCGGGTAAAAGTGTTCATTTAAGTTTATGTCCTAACCCATCGCACTTAGAAACAGTTGATGGTGTGGTAGAAGGAATGAGCCGCTCGAAAATCGATTTCAAATATGGTGGCGATAATAGCCGCTTAGCACCAATTTTGATTCATGGTGATGCATCAGTTGCCGGACAGGGTATTGTTTACGAAGTAATTCAGATGGCAGGCCTTGAAGGTTATAAAACTGGTGGAACCATTCACCTGGTAATTAATAACCAGATTGGTTTTACCACCAATTATAAAGATGCACGTACCAGTACTTATTGTACCGATATTGCTAAAGTAACTTTATCTCCGGTTTTTCACGTAAATGGTGATGATCCTGAGGCTTTGGTTTATGCAATTAACCTGGCAATGGAATACCGTCAGAAATATAAAAACGATGTTTTTATTGATATCCTTTGCTACCGTCGTTTCGGCCACAACGAGTCTGACGAGCCTAAATTCACGCAACCATTATTATACAAAACAATCGAAAAACACCCTAATCCAAGGGAAATCTATATCGATCAGTTAACCAAAGAGGGTAAGTTAGAGGCTGGTTTGGCAAAAGAAATGGAAAAAGATTTCCGTGGTATTTTGCAGGAACGCTTAAACGAAGCTAAAGAATTTGTTGCAGGTAATGCCGAGGTTAAATTTGGTGGTGCATGGGCAGATTTGCGTATGGCTACACCTAAAGATTTCGAATCTTCTCCTGTTACTGCTGTTAAAAAATCTACTTTATTGGAAATTGGTAAGCGTATTACTGCTTTGCCGTCTAATAAAAAGTTTTTCAAAAAAATCGAAAAACTATTTGCTGAACGTGGCAAAATGGTTAACGAAACCAATGTTTTCGACTGGGCAATGGGCGAGCAGCTGGCTTATGGTACTTTGTTATCAGAAGGTAAACGTGTTCGTTTAAGCGGCCAGGATGTAGAAAGAGGCACATTCTCTCACCGTCATGCGGTATTAACCCTTGAGGATAGTGAGGAAGAATATGTACCGTTGGCAAACATTTCTGATCAACAGGCTGCTTTCGATATTTATAATTCACACTTATCAGAATACGGCGTTTTAGGTTTCGAGTATGGTTACGCCATGGCAAACCCGAATGCTTTAACCATTTGGGAAGCACAATTTGGCGATTTCTTTAACGGGGCACAAATTGTTGTCGATCAATATATTGCAAGTGCCGAAACCAAATGGCAACGCGAAAATGGTTTGGTAATGTTATTGCCTCACGGTTACGAAGGTCAGGGACCGGAGCACTCATCAGCACGTATTGAGCGTTTTATGGAGCTTTGTGCCGACTATAACATGCAGGTAACTAACTGTACTACTCCGGCAAACTTCTTCCACGTTTTACGCCGTCAGTTTAAGCGCGATTTCCGTAAACCTTTGGTGGTATTTACACCTAAGAGTTTATTGCGCCACCCTGCTTGTGTTTCTAAATTAGAAGAATTTACAGAAGGTGGTTTTAAAGAAGTAATAGACGATGTAAATGTTAAAGTTGCAGATGTAACACGTATTGTTTTCTGTAGCGGTAAAATTTACTACGAGTTAATGGAGAAACAACAGGCTGATAAATTGAAACATGTAGCCCTGGTTCGTGTAGAGCAGCTGTATCCAACTCCGGTTGATCAGATGGAAGCCATCCAGAAGAAATATAAAAATGCTAAAGAAGTTTTCTGGGTACAAGAAGAGCCAGAGAACATGGGCGCATGGCCATATTTGTTCCGTAGGTTGTACAAAACAGCTTTAAAAGGTATTGATGTAATTTCGAGAAGAGAAAGCAGCAGTACTGCAACAGGTTTTGCAAAACAACATGCTAATCAACAGGCTTATATTTTAGCAAAAGCGTTAGAGATTTCGGTAACGGATGATGTAAAGGATATCGCCAAAAAAGCAACAAAAAAATTAGTTCAGATAGATTAAATGAGGTTTAAGGCGTAAGGTTTGAGGTATAAGGTTAAGCAGCCTGAACATTTCAACTTTACAACATTGAACCTTTAACAATAGAAAACATAACATTACAAAAATGAGTTTAGAGATAAAAGTTCCACCTGTTGGTGAGTCGATAACCGAAGTTGTTTTATCACGTTGGATAAAAAACGATGGCGATGTTGTTGAAATGGATGAAGTTATTGCCGAATTAGAATCGGATAAAGCAACATTCGAATTAACCGCAGAACAAGCTGGAACTTTAAAAACCATAGCAGCCGAAGGCGATACTTTAGCCATTGGTGCAGTAGTTTGTAAAATTGAAGATGGTGGTGCAGCTGCTAGTCCTAAGTCAGAAGTCGAAAGTCCTAAGTCTGATGCACAAGCTCCAGTTGCAGTAGCTGAGTCTCCAAAGACTCAAGACTCAGGACTTGTGACTAAAGACTCTTACGCAACAGGAACTCCTTCTCCTGCGGCCGGTAAAATTCTGGCAGAGAAAGGAATCGAAGCCAGCGCTGTAAAAGGTACTGGTGTTGATGGCCGCATTACTAAAGATGATGCGGTTAAAGCTGAAGCTGGTAAAAAACCAGAGGCAGCAAAAACAAGTGCTCCTGTTGTAACTGCTGCTCCTGCAGGTAGCCGTAACGAGCGTCGTGAGAAAATGTCTCCACTACGTAGAACAGTTGCAAAACGTTTAGTTGCAGTTAAAAATGAAACCGCAATGTTGACTACTTTTAACGAGGTTAACATGAAGCCGATTATGGATTTACGCGGAAAATATAAAGATCAGTTTAAAGAAAAATTTGGCGTTGGTCTTGGCTTCATGAGCTTTTTCACTAAAGCCGTTACCGAAGCATTAAAAGATTTCCCTGCAGTTAATGGCCGTATTGAAGGCGAAGAATTGGTTTACAATGATTTTGCTGATATTTCGATTGCAGTTTCTGCACCAAAAGGTTTAGTGGTTCCGGTAATCCGTAATGCAGAAAGCATGACTTTAGCGCAGATTGAAAAATCAGTTTTAGAATTGGCTTTAAAAGCACGTGATAGCAAATTAACCATCGAAGAAATGACTGGTGGAACATTCACCATCACTAACGGTGGTGTATTTGGTTCAATGATGTCGACTCCGATTATCAATGCGCCACAATCGGCTATTTTAGGTATGCACAACATCGTTGAGCGTCCGGTAGCTGAAAAAGGTGAAGTGGTAATCCGTCCGATGATGTACGTTGCTTTATCTTACGATCACAGAATTATCGATGGACGTGAGTCGGTTGGTTTCCTGGTTCGTGTGAAACAATTGTTGGAAGATCCGGCTAGATTGTTATTAGGCATCTAACCTCTACATCCCCTAAAGGGGACTTAAATAGAAAGTCAAGATAAAGAAGTCAAGTTTTAATGGCCAATGTGCTATAAAAACTTGACTTCTTTTTTATACCCGAAAAATGAAATTAACGTTCAACTCAAAATTCCTCTTTATTTTCCTGGCGATATTCTTAACTGAAATCTTAATTGCAAAATATCTTAATGACGCATTTATCCGCCCTTTTGGCGGAGATGTATTGGTTGTTATCCTGGTTTACGCATTCTTTAGGATTTTCCTTAAAACCAATAATAGACAGTTAGCTTTAGGCATCTTAATTTTTTCCTTCGTAATTGAGTTCCTTCAAAAGGCAAATTATGCTACCTGGTTTGGTTGGGAAAACAACAAATTAATGAGCACTATATTGGGAACTTCTTTTAGTGTTTATGACCTGCTCGCTTATTTTGTAGGCTATCTGATCTGTTTATTGTTTAAGGATTGAGTTAAGCATTTTCTTATTTAGACAACACTTTAATTGGTTTTAAATCCAATTGTTTAAATTCCACTTCACTACCTTCTGCTTGTAAAGCAATTTGCCCGCTACTTGCTGTGCAATTTGTACCATAGTTTACTAGTGTACCGTTTACCCAAACTTTAACTTCGTTATTCAAACATTGAATAATCATGGTATTCCATTCGCCAAGAGGTTTTTCACTGTCATCTGTTAGGTTTTTAATCCGGCGGAGTTTATTCCCATTTACACCCCAGTTTTCTTGAGGACCGCGTCTGGCAACCATGTCCGGTACTGTAATATCTTCTTCGATGCACCAGAAATCGCCAGCATCTTTATGTTGCATCTGCACTTCAAGCGATTTTGGAAACATACCATACAATGCCCTTGGTGTTGATGCGTGAACTAAAACACCGCAATTACCTGGTTTACCTGCAAAGCGGTATTGTACTGTTAACTGGTAATTTTTATAAATTTTATCCGTTATTAAATGTCCACCTGGCGTACCTAAACTTACCAACATACCATTGCGTACAATAAATGGATTAATGGTATCAGGCTTTTTGTCCATTGCAGGTACATCTACATGCCAACCGTTTAGGTTTTTTCCATTAAAAAGGCTTTTTTGAGCAAATGCTGAACTGCTAATAATAACTAGTAGTAAAAAGGCATAGTAAAGTTTCATGATATATTTGGTTTTTGTATACCAAATATATTTTAAAAAATTGGAATACTGTAGTGATGGTTGTCATCCTGAATGAAATGAAGGATCTTTCTTAAAGGGGAACTATAGATCTCTCCATTTCGCTGTGCTTCAGTCGAGATGACGACTTCTTCTATTAATGTCCTTCGCGTTGTTCTATGATTGCAATTTCAATAATTCTTGATAAGCATCTCCTTCAAGTTTTAATAATTTTGCAAAGGCAGGTTCAGTTTTATAACCTTGTTTTTTGAGATCAATGATGTCCTGCCTAAATTTTTTGCCCTTGGCTAAGAGTAATTTGTGTTCAATGAACATGTGCCGATAAGCATTTTGTTGTGTGGTAGGCGTATTTTGGCCGAATATTTCTATTTCGAAACCATCGGTGATAAAATTCACTTTAACGGCATCGAATTTAGGGCTTTCATGAGTGGTGAAGTCTTTTTCAGATCCAAACAACGCATTTAATTTGTCGATAAATTCATTTTTATCCGAAACTTCACAGATAATATCCAGATCGCTGTTTTTGATGTCGATATTGATTGGAATGGTGCCCACAAGTATTGGATGGTAGGGGATAAGCTTTTCTAAAACCCGATTAGCTGTTAACACCTGATAAGCCTTTTTCTGCCTTTCATTGCCAAACTGTAAATAAGATATATCAAGAAAGTTGATCATTGTTTTGTTTTTATACTTAACGTGAAAGATCCTGAAATAAATTCAGGAAGACGAGCAGGCACTTTGATTTTTTCTTTCTTGCAGCATTCAAAGTTACTAAACCCGATAGGATGAATGCCAATGCGTTTTGGTACTGCCCTGATTTTTCTGATGAAACGCAGTTAAACACGGGAGCTCATTGGCAGTAAGGATAGCGGGAACAGACTTAAATGTTTGCTGCTGTACCTGCTTTCCAAAACCTTATTACTGTTGGCATTTGTGAGTCCTGCAATAAAGATTGCTTCGTCGGCTGAAAAGCCTCCTCGAAATGACGATTCTATAAAAAAGCCCACCTCAATTAAGAAATGGGCTTTGTATATTTCAAACGCTTAAGATGCTGAAACAAGTTCAGCATGATGATTCGGTTATTTAATCTTCTACAATTTCACTATTGATACTCACATCATCCTTTACATCTTCTTTAAAGTAGTTTTTCTGGAAGATGAGGATCAGTATCACACCAACTGAAATGGCAGCGTCAGCAAGGTTAAAAACAGGCCTGAAGAAAACAAACTCTTCGCCTCCCCAAATTGGTACCCAGCTGGGGAAGTGGCCTTCTGCAATCGGGAAGTAGAACATATCTACTACGCGCCCGTGAAACCAGCTTTCATAGCCATAAATCTTTCCGTAAAATACAGAATCAATAATGTTTCCTAGTGCACCAGAAAAAATCAATGCAACATTTAGAATTAAACCACGGTGATATTTATGCTTAATGAGATAATGTAAGCCATAACCAATTCCTGCAACAGCTGCAATACGGAAAAGTGATAAGGCTAATTTGCCAAATTCACCACCAAACTCCATCCCAAAGGCCATCCCATTATTTTCGGTAAAATGGATAATAAACCATTTACCAATAATATGGAACTCCTGACCGAGGTACATGTGCGTTTTAACCCAGGTTTTTACCAGCTGATCGGCCAGTAAAACTAAAAAGATAACAATTAAAGGTTTTGTATAGCCTTTCATTAACTCTGCTTTAATTTAGCTTCCATGCTTAAAGTTGCATGAGGAACAGCGCGTAAACGTTCTTTTTGGATTAATTTTCCGGTTTCGCGGCAAATACCATAAGTTTTGTTCTCGATACGTACCAATGCATTCTCAAGGTTGTCGATAAATTTTTTCTGACGTGCAGCCAATTGATTGATCTGCTCTTTTTCCATTGTTGCAGAACCGTCTTCTAATGTTTTGTAAGCACCTGAAGTATCTTCTGTTCCGTTTGCGTTTGGATTACTCAAAGAAGTGGTTAAAGAGTTTAATTCCTCTTTCGCCATGCGTAATTTATCTTGAATTAATTCTTTAAATTCTTGTAATTCACTGTCTGAGTAGCGTGTTTTGTTGCTGTTTTCCATGTCCTTTTTCTAATTTTCTAATATATGGATTTATATTTTAGTTACTGAAATGCTTAACTCAACATCGTCGATAACGATTTTGTTTGCATTATTTACAGTATCTGTTAATTCAAATTCATCGGCCAATATTTCCGCGCAAATGTAATCCTTGTTTTTGGCAACTGCGCTGGCTACCAAGTTATCATTTTGTAACGAAACTTTAATCCTATCGGTTACTTCAAAGTTTAATTCTTTTCGCAAGTTCTGGATACGGTTAACCAATTCGCGCGAAATACCTTCTTGTTTCAGTTCTTCTGAGATGGTAACATCCAAAGCAACAGTTAAACTGCCCAGGTTGGTTACCTGCCATCCCGGAATATCTTCCGCAAAAACTTCTACATCATCATTTAAATTGATGGTAAATTCTTCACCATTATTGCCAACCACGATTATGAAGCCATCGTTTTCTAAACGTTGGATATCATCCTGATTTGAATTTTCTAAAGCCTCTTTAACCAGGCTCATATCTTTTCCAACTTTTTTACCCAACGATTTAAAGTTTGGTTTCAGCTTTTTCTTAACAATACCATGTGTATCGGTAATGAATTCGATATGTTTTACATTCGTTTCAGAAAGGATATAATCGGCAACCTTTGATATTTTTTGTTCGAAATCGCCACTTAAAGATGGAATTAAGATTTTCTCAAGTGGTTGACGCACATTAATGCCCGATTTTTTACGCAGCGATAAAACCATCGATGAAATATCCTGGGCATAAACCATACGCTCATTCAAATCGGTATCAATCAAACTTTGATCAGCCTCTTTCCATAAAGTTAAGTGGACAGATTGTTCCGCATGTGCATCGGTTACGGTTAAGTTTCTGTATAACCAATCGGCAAAGAAAGGCGCAACCGGACTCATCAGCTGTGCCAAGGTTTCTAAACAAGTATATAATGTTTCGTAAGCTGCACGTTTATCATCGGTCATTTCGCCTTTCCAGAAACGGCGGCGACTTAACCTGATGTACCAGTTACTCAAATGTTCATCAACAAAAGCCTGGATTGCGCGGGTAGCTTTCGTTGGTTCGTAAGTGTTGTAACTTTCATCAACTTCGTTGATTAAGGTTTGCAATAACGATAAAATCCAACGGTCTAATTCCGTTCTGTCTTCAACTTTGCTCAGGTTGTTTTTATCGATCTCGAATTTATCGATATTGGCATACAGGGCAAAAAAAGCATAGGTATTGTAAAGCGTACCGAAGAATTTACGGCGTACTTCAGCAATTCCATCAATGTCGAATTTTAGGTTATCCCAAGGATTTGCATTAGAAATCATGTACCAACGCGTCGCATCAGCACCATACTCATTAATGGTTTGGAATGGGTCAGCAGCATTGCCTAAACGTTTAGACATTTTTTGTCCATTTTTGTCTAGTACCAGTCCATTCGAAACTACATTTTTGTACGCTACTTTATCAAAAACTAATGTAGAGATCGCATGTAAAGTATAAAACCAGCCACGGGTTTGGTCTACGCCTTCGGCAATAAAATCTGCAGGGAAATCTTCATTTCCATCAATTGTTTCTTTATTCTCAAAAGGGTAGTGCCACTGTGCATAAGGCATAGCACCAGAGTCAAACCAAACATCAATTAAGTCACTTTCGCGGCTCATTGGTTTGCCTGAGGGAGATACCAAAATAATCTTATCGACCACATTTTTATGTAAGTCTATCAAATCATAGTTCTCTTCAGACATGTTTCCGATTTCGAATCCCTTAAAAGGATTTTCTTTTTGGAACCCAGCTGTAATAGATTTTTCAATGGCATTATAAAGTTCTTCAACAGAACCAATTAACACTTCTTCTTTTTTATCTTCAGTTCTCCAGATTGGCAAAGGAATTCCCCAATATCTCGAACGTGATAAATTCCAATCGTTAGCATTTTTTAGCCAGTTTCCAAACCGCCCCTCGCCAGTCGATTTTGGTTTCCAGTTAATGGTTTCATTAAGGTCGAACATCCTGTCTTTAACATCCGTAACTTTAATAAACCATGAATCTAAAGGATAATATAAAAGTGGCTCATCAGTTCTCCAGCTGTGTGGGTAACTGTGAACATATTTTTCCACCTTAAAAGCTTTGTTTTCTTCTTTTAATAAAATAGCAATTTCTACATCAACCGATTTTTCAGGTGCTTCGCCAGCATTGTAATATTCGTTCTTTACATATTTGCCAGCAAAAGGGCCAACATGTTGGGTAAATTTACCCTGTAAATCTACTAATGGAACGGGGGTATCATTCTCGTCTAATACCAACATTGGTGGTACTTCCGGAATGGCTTCTTTAGCTACTTTAGCATCATCTGCGCCAAAAGTAGGGGCGGTATGAACAATACCGGTACCATCTTCAGTAGTTACGAAATCTCCGGAAATTACTCTAAATGCATTTTCAGGATTTTGGTATGGCAGTGCGTAAGTTAATAATTGTTCATATCTAATTCCAACCAATTCACTTCCTTTGCATTCGGCAAGTATTTGATAGGGGATTTTTTTATCGCCAGCTTTAAAATTTGTAAAATCTTCAACTTCATTGCTTTCAAAGAAAATTTTACTAAACTGCTTGCCAACCAGGTTTTTTGCCAAAATTACATTTGTTGGCAAAAATGTATATTGGTTGAACGTTTTGATTAAAACGTAGTCGATTTTTGGTCCAACCGTTAAAGCAGTGTTTGATGGTAAAGTCCATGGAGTAGTAGTCCAGGCCATCAGGTAAATATCTCCAAATGCTTGTAAAAACGGAGGTAACGTACTCGCTATCGCCTTAAATTGAGCAACAATCGTTGTGTCTGTAACATCCCGGTAAGCGCCAGGCTGATTTACCTCGTGCGAACTCAATCCTGTCCCGGCTTTTGGAGAGTAAGGTTGGATGGTATAACCTTTATAGATTAATCCTTTATCGTAAATCTGCTTCAAAAGCCACCACACCGATTCCATGTATTTCGACTTATAGGTAATGTATGGATCATCCATATCTACCCAATAGCCCATTTTTTCAGTCAGGTCGTTCCACACATCAGTGTAGCGCATTACTGTTTTTTTACAAGCTTCGTTATAGTCTTCAATAGAAATAGTTTTACCAATATCCTCTTTGGTAATCCCTAATTCCTTTTCAGTTCCAAGCTCAACAGGTAAACCATGGGTATCCCAGCCAGCTTTTCTTTTAACCTGATAACCTTTAATTGTTTTATAGCGGCAAAAAATATCCTTAATTGCACGCGCCATTACATGGTGAATCCCCGGCATGCCATTGGCAGACGGTGGTCCTTCGTAAAAAGTAAACGGATTAGATTTAGGACGGGAAGAAATACTTTTTTCAAAGATATTTTCCTTTTTCCAAAAATCCAGTATTTCTTGCCCTATTTTGGCAAGTTCCAATTGTTTAAATTCGCTATACATCAATCAAGTACCTCAAAAAATTAAAGGTTGCAAAGTTAACAGAATTGACTGAATTTTGGTAGTTTTGATGTAAATACTTTTAATGTGAAATTATTTAATATCGGGCTTACATTGATGATTGTTGCCGTAATTGCCTTGCCAATTGTTGCGGTAATAAACCCTTCAGACCGGGATTTTGTACTTTATGCTTTTTATTTCTGCGGCTTGCTCGAACTAATTGGGCTTATTTTTGTTTTAATCCATATTGTAACACTTAAAAGAAAGAATCCATGATTAAGCTCTTAAAATTGCAGAAAGCCGTTTTCATCCTCATAGCCGGCTTACTTTCTTTTATCGCCTATAAAATTTTGGATGCAAATGGGGTAAAAGGAAGTATCTATTTACAGATGCTGGCTGGCGTGCTGGTTATTATTGGGGCACTATGGCTGTTATATCCCATTTTATTTGCCAAAAAGGATAATGATGGTAATGCCGAAATCATTACCGATCCAACGGTCGAAGTTCCGGCAGATGAAGAAGATAAAAAGCCTGCATCCGAATAAATCGTCTTAAATCAGCGAGATTATTTCTCTATGAGCTGACAGTGTTCCCTAATGTTTTATATGGTTTTAAAAAGGTTTTGGAAAGCAAGGCCTGTATTCCATTTTAATGTCGGTCCTGCTGTACGCTTGTCCCGATGAAAATCGGGATCGCTACCATCAGGTTTAGATCACTTGGGTCTGAGTAAGAAATTTCGAATTCATATGCTTAGCCTTGGGTTTAAACCCAAGGCCAGAAAGTACGTATGAACCATCTTAAATAAAAAAAATAAATCTTCGTAGGGGTAAATCTGTTGTGAGTTGTATTAGCTCTAAATTAACAAATAGAGATAAAATGATTCCTGCATTAATTATTTGGCTCTGCAAGAAATATCTTGCTCCAAAAACCTACAAAACATACTCCTCCAAAAGCCCAATCAATCCAAAAAATGTTGCTTCGGTACTCTTTTTAATCTGTTCATTTTCATCGGCTTTTGCACAGCAAAGTAAATTTAATATCAAGCGCAATGGCGAAGTAATCGGCCAGATGTATTTCCAGCAGAAAGACGATGGCGATAATGTTTATCTAAAAATAACTTCGAAAGTACAAACCCGTTTCGTTTTCAAAATTGATGTGGAAACAGAAGATGTAGCGCATTTTAAAAATGGCAAGCTCCTTAACTCAAATGTAAATCGGGTAGTAAACGGCAATGCAAAAGAGGCTAAGAAAACAAGTTGGGTAAATAATGTTTATCAACTTAAAACAGGCAATAAAACCAGTACAATAAATCAGCCCATTAGTTATAATATGATGCTCTTGTATACCAAGGAGCCTGTTAATATCCCTGAAATTTACTCTGATAACTTTCAGTGTTTTATTCCCATTCAGAAAAACGGGGCACATCAGTACCGGATCAATCTTCCCGATGGGAATTATAACGACTACCATTTCGAAAACGGAATATGTAAACTGGTAGTTGTAAATCACTCCTTGTACACCATTAGAATGGAAAGGGTTTAATATGGAAACAGTTGCAAATAAATACCTGAGGGTTTTGGTTACGGGGGCATCAGGCTTTATCGGCCGGAAGTTAAGCTTTACCCTTGCAGAAATGGGCTACGATGTAGTGGCACTTTGCAGAAATGTTAACCATCCCTTTCTTATTCAGCACCGAAATATCCAGTTTATAAAAGGCGATGTTTTGGATCCTGAAAGTTTAGAAAACGCAATGAAAGATTGTTGTCAGGTTTACCATACGGCAGCTATGGCCAAAATGTGGTGCCGGAATGAGCAGGATTTTTACGATGTGAATGTAATCGGGACTAGAAATGTGCTCCGCTGTGCATTAAAATTGGGTGTAGAAAAAGTTGTGCACACCTCAACTTGCGGGGTGTGGGGACCAACACTAAATCTACCGGTTTCAGAAAACGACCCAAGGGCAGTCGGCTTCCCGATTAACTATGAACGCACAAAATACCTCGCTGAATTAGAGGTGAAAGAATTTGTAAAAAAGGGATTGGAAGTGGTAATTGTAAACCCATCAAGGGTATATGGCGATGGACCGATTACGGATAGTAATACGGTGAGTAAAATGGTTACAGGTTATATAAAAGGTACATGGCATTTTATTCCGGGCGATGGAAAAGCAATTGCCAACTATGCTTTTGTAGATGATGTAGTGGATGGACATATTGCAGCCATGCAGGATGGCAGGAATGGAGAACGGTATATTCTGGGTGGTGTTGATGTTTCTTTTAACGGATTTTTCGGCACTTTAAGGCAGATCACAGGTAAAAATAGAAAGTTGTATAAAATCCCGGTAGGTATTATTAAAGCTTACAGTCTGCTTGAATCTTTAAAATCGAAGCTTTTTAACCTCACCCCATTTTTTCTGCCAGAGTTTGCTGACAGGTTAAAATGTAATCAGCAATATTCGAGCAATAAAGCCATTGCCGAACTAAATTATCGGATAACGCCTTTTGCAATAGGCTTAAGTAAAACCATTAATCACTTTCAAAGCAATTAGGTCATTAGCTAAGATTATCGCCCTTGTTACAAATGAGGTTAACTAAAGATGTGCCAGAATATAAAATTTTCATCCTGAGCTTGTTGAAGGACTAGCTTACTTAAATGTCTCGTTAATCATTTCGACAAGCTCAATGTGACAAAATCTGATGGAATTTAGTGTTATACAGCCTCTATGTAATTAAAAATTAGATAAATCGACATTATCATGGGCCAGGTTACGAAGGAAGGAGATATAAACAATATAAAATGAAACAATTAACAGTATTGATTACAGGCGCAAGCGAGGGCCTGGGCAAATCTTTCGCTATCGAATCGGCCAAACGCGGTTTAGGTTTGGTATTGGTTTCGTTACCTCACAGTGGACTGGAACATTTAGCAAATTACCTGCGTGTAAACTTTAACAGTAAGGTATTCTGTATCGAAATAGATTTGACCAAAAATACCTCCGCAAGCGAAATTTTTCAAAAATTAAAGGCGAATAAGATCGAGGTGAATGTTTTGATCAATAATGCTGGTTTAGGGAACTGGAGTTGGTTTGAAGATAAAAATGTCGATTTTTACAGAACACAGATCGACCTCAACATTACCAATACGGTTTTGCTTACGCGGTTATTTTTAAACCATATCGATAAAAGCGAGGCAAGCTATATTTTAAATGTTGGCAGTTTGGGCGGACATTTTATCGTTCCGAAAAAACAGGTTTATGGCGCAACCAAATCTTTTATCTGTTATTTTACCCGTTGTTTGCAGCTCGAGTTGAGCGGTACAAATGTGCATATTAGTTTACTTAGTCCTGGCGGTATTAATACGAAACCCGAGCTGTTGGTGATAAATAATGAGTTAAAAGGTTTCGCCAAGGCCACTATCTTAGAGGCCGATTATGTTGCCAAAACAGCAATGGATGGTATGTTGAAAGGGAAAAAAGAAATAATACCGGGTTTTGCAAACCGCTTTTTGGTGGTGTTGGATAAAATTATACCTGGCTTTTTAAAAGAAATTATAATTAGGCGTAAATTGAAATCAATTTTAACAACATAGATTAAACTAAAACCTTTAAGGTTTTAAAAGCCTTGCAGGTTTAGCTTTATGGAAAGTAACGACACCAATCTTATCGGATTAATTAAAAGCGGTAATAAACAGGCTTTCGACGAAGTGTTTTTAAAGCATTTCAAAAGCCTGCATGCCTATGCTTTTACCATAATTAAAGAAAAAGATGATGCCGAAGAAATTGTTCAGAATGTGTTTGTGCGCATCTGGACGAAAAGAGAGCAACTTAAGACGGATGGGTTTTTAAAACCATTTCTTTATCGTTCGGTGCATAACGAAAGTCTGAATTATTTGAAACATCAAAAAGTGAGATCGAATTTTAACGTTCATTATGCCGATGCTGTGAAAAACGATACTGGAAACTTAAATACAGAAATCATGGCAACAGAACTGGAAAAGAATATCCATTCGGCAATAAATGAGCTGCCCGAAAAATGCAGAAATGTATTTCAGTTGAGCAGGTTCGACCAGATGAAATATCAGGAAATTGCCGATGCACTAAATATTTCTATCAAAACGGTAGAAAACCAGATGGGGAAGGCCTTAAAGATTTTGCGCCTTAAGGTAGTAGATTTTCTGATCCTCATTTTTATTTTATTGAAATAAGCTTATGGATAAAAACTATACACATATTAACGACGATTTACTTGCAAAATACTTGCTTGGGGAAGCCACTGCGCCTGAAAGTGAGCAGGTTGAAGCGTGGGCAAAATCAAACCCTAATCACCTCAAACAATTAGAAGATTTTAGAACGATATTGGAGAAAAGTAAACTGCAGATTGATCCTCAGATTGACGAGCAGCAGGCTTTAGGTCGGTTAAATGCCCGTTTAGAAACCGAAAAAAAAACAATCAACTATACATTCATTTTACGATGGGTGGCTGTGGTATTTATATTCTTTAGTGCCGGCTTATTTTTCTACAATAATTTAATCGGAAATAAAATAAATGTAAATAGTGGCGAAAATACTTTAACGCAGACATTACCTGATGGTTCCACTGCAATCCTGAATAAACAATCTGAACTCTCTTTCGTAGGTGGATTTTTTAATAAAACCCGCAATGTTAAACTAAAGGGCGAAGCTTTTTTTAAAGTCAGCGCTAATAAGTCGAAACCGTTTATCATTAGTGTAAATGATGTTCAGGTAACTGTTGTAGGCACCGCATTTAATGTGAAAAGCAATGGGGCAGCTGTTGTGGTAATTGTAGAAAGTGGAATCGTTAAGGTAAACAACCGAAATGATAGTGTGCGTTTAACCGCAGGAGAAAAAGTAGAAGTAAGTCAAAATCAGCAGCATTTATCTAAAGGAGAAAATCAGGGTAAATTATATAATTACTATTATTCGAATGAATTGCTTTGTGATGGAACGCCGCTTATCGAATTAGTTGCCGTACTTAATCAAAAATTTAAATCCAATATTGTTATTGAAAATCCTGCACTAAAGATGCTTCCAATTAGCACAACTTTTAAAAATGAATCGCTTAAAGAAATCCTGACAGTAATAGCTGAAACTTTTAAAATACGGGTTGAATATGGGCAGGATACGATTAAACTTAAATAAGAACCAATGCGTACGCTCAAAATTACTGTTCTTTTTCTCTTTATTTTCTGTTGCTGGGTGCGGGCTCAATCCAATTTGTCCAGAAATATTTCTCTCAATATCGAACGACAAAAATTGAGTACTGTATTGACGATGATAGAAGAGAAAGGTGGCTTCAGGTTTTCTTATAACAGCAATATATTGCCGGTTGACAGTTTGATCAGTATCCACGAAAACAACTTAAATATTGCCGAAACGCTGGATAAAATATTAAATCATAGGTTCGAATACCGCCAATCGGGTAATTTTGTGATAATTAGGTATGCACCGCGCGAACTGGTTTTGTTGGTTAACGAATCGCTTGGTAACCCCGAACTTTATACCATTACGGGCCAGGTTGTAGATAAACAGACCAATAAACCAATCCAGGATGCCAGTATTTACGAACGAAACCTGTTGGTTTCCGAAATATCAGACGGGAACGGTTATTTTTCGATGCGGTTAAAAAACATTACACAACCTATATCGCTAACGGTAAGTAAAGAAAATTATAAGTCTACCGTTACCCATTTTCTGGCTGAAGTGAACATTACCAATAGAAAAGAAAATCCAGAAGAAAGGTTCATCAGCGGAAATTTGGACGATATAGAAAATACCTGGCTCGGTAATGCTTTGGTTACCGCACAACAAAAAATACAGTCAATCAATATCGGCGGTTTTATTTCAAAGGCTCCCTTTCAATTTTCGCTTATCCCGGGTTTAAACTCTCATGGTTCGTTGAGCGGTCAGGTGGTGAATAAATTTTCGCTTAATGTTATAGGGGCTTATAGCGCAGGAGTAGATGGGGGTGAAATTGGTTTTATTTTTAATATTAACAAAAGTAATGTGCAGTATTTTCAGTTTGGAGGAGCATTTAATTTAGTTGGTGGAAACGTTAAGGGTGTTCAAATTGCAGGTTTATTTAACGATGTAAAGGGCGGTGCCGAAGCGCTACAAGTTGCAACTGGATTTAACCGTATTGGCAAAAACTTTAGTGGGGTTCAAGTTGGTGGCATTGGCAACTCGATTAAAAATAATTTTAATGGTGCACAGTTTTCTGTTGGTATTAATGTAATAGGCGATACTTTAAAAGGCATTCAGGTTGGCGCTTTTAACCTGGTTAACAAAGAAACAAAAGGTATACAAATAGGAGTGGGCGGGAACATTGTAAACGGTAGAACCAGTGGAATACAAATTGGTGGTATTGCCAATATCGCTAAAGAAAGTAGTGGGATAAATCTGGCCGTGCTTACCAATTTTACCTCACTAACTGCTAGTGGATTGCAAATTGGCGCAATTAATTATGCCAAAAACTTAAAAGGCGCCCAAGTTGGGATATTAAATGTTTCAAATGAAAATGATGGCTATTCAATCGGGCTGATCAATATTGCATTAAAAGGTTATCATAAATTTAGTTTCAGCACCAATGAAAGCACTAATTTTAATGTAGCTTATAAAGGTGGCAGCAAACATTTATACAATATGTTAATGTTTGGCACGAACAAAAAATCAGCTGAAAAAATATATACCGGCGGTCTGGGTTTTGGTAAGGAAATGAAATTGTTTAAAAGCGTTTCTTTAAACCCTGAAATAAGTTCTCAATATGTATATCAAGGCAGTTGGGATTACCTCAATTTGTTGAATAAATTTGAGCTGCCGATAAACATCCGGTTAAATAAATGGCTGGCCATACAAGGCGGCCCATCGGTTAATATTTATTACACTAAACAAAACACCAGGATCGGTGAATTTGGTTTATTGCAGGAAAAACATCAAGATTTCTCTTTTAACAATTCGAGATATACAGGTTGGTTAGGTTGGAATGTGGGCTTGGTGATTTTATAAAAATAGCCTTGGGTTTAAACCCAAGGCTATAGAATGATATTTATTTTGTTTCAGGTTTAGGTGTCCAGAACTCCAAACTGTCAACTGAAACTCTCAACTGACTAATGGTCAAACTCACCAATATTTTTCGCCGATTCCTCATCAGATACCAGTTTCCTTACTTTCTTTTTATCTAACCATAATACCAGTGCCGGCAATAAAGTTAAATTGAAAATTAAAGCTACCAATAAGGTTATGGATAGGAGCAGGCCCAATACTACCGTTCCTCCGAAAGTAGATGCCGTAAAAATTCCGAAGCCGAAGAATAAAATTAAAGCGATATGCGTCATGCTCACGCCTGTTTCTGTAATGGTATCGGTAATCACTTTAGGTACGCTGAAATTGGTCAGATTTAATTCCTGTTGATAGCGCGTTAAGAAATAAATAGTCTGATCGGAAGCTAAACCAAAAGCGATGGTGAAAATTAATATGGTAGAAGGTTTTAAGGAAATTCCAAAATAACCCATAATCCCTGCAGTAATAATCAGCGGAACAATGTTTGGCAACAGCGAAATAAACATAATACCCAAACTCTTAAATTGCATCAGCCTTAAAAGGGAGATCAGTACAATGGCAAGCGCAATACTTTCTACCAGGTGCTTTAACATATAGTCCGTTCCTTTAGAAAAGATAATGCTTGAGCCAGTAAGCTCTACATCAAATTTAGATGGAGGCAAGATACTATCGATACGCGGTTTTAATTCGGCCATAATGGCGTCTAAACGTTTTGAGCCAACATCAGCCATTTGAAAACTGATCCTTGTACTTTGATTACCCTTGCTGATAAAGTTGGTTAACAAACTTGCATTTCCTTTACCGCCATTGGCGATGTAGGCTAAAATAAAATTCTTTTCCAGATTGTCGGGCAAACGGAAAAAAGTAGAATCGTTATTGTAAAATGCTTGAGTAGCATATTTTAAGCCCATATTTACCGAAATAGAACGCGAAAACTCCGGATAGGAAGAAATCATCTTTTCCAGTTTTTCCATTCTTTTCAAATTGGTTAAATTGAAAACCCCGTTCTTTTTCTTCGTATCTACACTTACTTCTAAGGGTAAAATACCTTCGAAATTTTTCTCAAAGAATTTTAAATCCGTTAAAATCTCCGAGTTTTTAGGCAGGTCATCAACTACATAACCATTAACATTGATTTTCATCACACCAATAAAGGCAATGATGGATATGATAATCGTTCCGATATAAATCAGCCCACTTTTGTGCTGCACCAGCGTATCGGTTTTAACTAATAATTTATGCAAAAATCCTTCTTCAACGTGGTTTTGTGCTTTAAGTTTAGGTGCTGGCAAATAACTGAAGATAATCGGGATTAGACATAAACACATTAACCAGGTAATCATTACGTTTATTGAGGCTACACTGCCAAATTGCATCAATAACTCACTTCCTGTAAAATATAATACCCCAAATCCAATGGCTGCGGTAATGTTCGCAATTAGCGTGGTAATGGCAATTCTTTCTATGGTTACGCTTAAGGCACGTTGTTTATCGCCGTCTTTTCTAAGTTCATTCTGGTATTTGTTTAACAATAAAATACTGTTTGGAATACCGATAATTACAATAAGCGGTGGAATCAGCCCTGTTAAAATAGTCAGTTCGAAACCGAAGAGTACCAATGTGCCGATACTCCAGATCACACCCATTACAACCACTAAAATAGGGAAGAATACGGCATAAAATTTCTTGAAGAAAAACAATAAGATTAGCGCAGAAACTAAAATAGATAAGCCCAAAAACAATACGAATTCGTTACTTACCAATTTACTTACCGCGGTACGGATATATGGTAAACCCGAAATATGCACCTGTATCTTTGTTGTGGCCTGGAAAGCTTTGGCTTTTGCTTCAATTTCTTTTAAAATAGGGTTACGTTCAGCAGTGTTTAAGATTTTGGTGTCAAAAGTGATGGCCATTAAGGTGGCATTCTGACGGTTGTAAACCAGGCCTTCGAAAAAAGGATTGCTATAAATGGTGTTTTTGATCGAATCCATCTCAGCGTCAGTTTTAACCAAACCACCAGGGAGCGGCTTTAAAACAAATTTTTGGTTTACAGTATCTTTTTCCAGTTGAAAAATCCTTCCTGATGATAAAACCTGTTTAATGCCTTTTAACTTCTGAATGTCGTTAGAAAGCTGGACCCATTGGTTGTAAACTTCTTTTTTAAAAATATCAGGCGATTGTATTCCCACTACCATAACACTTCCATCCTCGCCAAAGGTCTTTTTAAAGGCGTTGTATTTTACAAATGCGCTATCAGTAACAGGCAGGATTTTACTTCCTGTGTAGGAGAGTTTTACATTTTTGGCCTGATAAGCCATGAAAATTGTGCCCAATAAAAAAAATACGATGATTGCGATACGGTTCTGAAGAATGAATCTCGATAGCTTAACCCACATGTGCAGCTTAGTTTAATAATAATATTAACGGCAAAACTAATCTTATTTGTAAAACGTGATTACTTTTTGCGCAATTAAATTTGCACAAATAACATACTTTTGAAAAAATTGTTTTAATCGGATGTTGCACAAAGTTAGGGGCATTGTTTTAAAGACCACCAATTACAGTGAAAGCAGTGTAGTAGTGCAGGTGCTTACCGATAAATTCGGCATGCAATCTTATCTCATTAATGGTGTTAAAAAACCAAAAGCGAAGATTAAGATGAACATGCTGCAGTCGCTCCATTTGTTGGATATGGTGGTTTATCATAAAGCAAATACCAATATCCAAAGGGTATCTGAAGTTCGGCAAACGCCTGTTTTTAAAAGCATCCCTTACGATATGATTAAAACCAGTATCGTTATTTTTTTAAATGAGGTGCTGTATAAAAGCATCAGGCAACAATCAGCCGATGAGAGTTTATTCGATTACATTTTTAATTCGATCGCCTGGTTTGATGAAATTGAAGAGATCAATCCCAATTTTCATTTGTCGTTTTTATTAAAACTTACCCGTTTTCTGGGTTTCTCGCCTAATGAGAAAAGGAGAAACGATCAGATTTATTTCGATCTGCAGGAGGGTGAGTTTACTTCCAGATTGCCAATCCACTCCAATTATCTCCTATTAGAAGATGCTATCGGGTTTATTTTACTTTTTAATACACCACTCGAAAAAATTTCTGAAATAAAAATGAGCAATACACAGCGACGATTTTTGTTAGATAAGATATTGGTTTTCTATACCTTACATACCGCGTCGTTCGGAGTGGTACAATCGCACAAAATCCTCGAAACTTTGTTAAGTTGAAAAAAAAGAAAAAAAGATTTGCAGAACAGTTTTATAGCGCTATATTTGCATTCCCAAACGGAGGATGGGACATTAAGTTTGACAAAATTATAAAAGGGAAATTAGCTCAGCTGGTTCAGAGCACCTCGTTTACACCGAGGGGGTCGGGGGTTCGAACCCCTCATTTCCCACCAAGCCTTTCAGTACAACTGGAAGGCTTTTTTATAAAACTTTGAATACACCCAACAGGGAAATTAGCTCAGCTGGTTCAGAGCACCTCGTTTACACCGAGGGGGTCGGGGGTTCGAACCCCTCATTTCCCACCAAGCCTTTCAATTTATTGAAAGGCTTTTTTGTTGTAAATCAAATTCAAATTACCTGAAATATAAAGACTTCTTGGATCAAGCGGAAAAGTTGGGGGGAATGGAATAATTTCTTTCTTTTGTATTTTATAAGAACTACGTGTCCCCTTGAATCAAGCCGAACAAACCCTTATCAGTTTTTTATTACCAGAAGGTATTCAGGATTATTTCGAAATACTGAAAGTCGAAAAAGAGTCAAAAGAGCTTCATATCTATCTGGAAGAAAAGAATCTAGCTCCCTCCGGTTATCAGATAGCTGAGCTTGAATCAAAGGACTCTCTTCCGGAAGCCAGTATTCAGGATTTTCCTATCCGTGGACAAAAAGTTTCCTTACGCATCAAGAGACGCAGGTGGACTGTAAAGAAGACTGGGGATATCATCAGCAGGGATTGGGATTTGGTAAGAAAAGGGACTCGAATGACTACGGAATTCGGTCTTTTTTTAAAAGGAATATTTGGATAACCATCCCATTAGCTGCTATCATTTAGGGCATTATTTCCAAATAGATGGCAAACAGCTCCAGGAGCAATATAAAGAGCATATCAGTGATTATAGTAGTTGGAACCTGAAAGCGCATGCGGATGATTGGATGCTTTTCGTAAAGAATGTGAGCCCCAGGCTAAGTATTGATGAAACAGCTTTATCCAATGGAGAGCTTTATACTATTGTAACCAATAAAGAAGCCAAAGGTAGAAAGGGTGCTATTGTAGCCATGATCAAGGGTACAGTTGCCGAAAACATTATATCTGTACTGAAAAAGATTCCGGAAAGACTGAGAAAACGGGTACAGGAAGTAACCATGGATATGGCTGCTAATATGCAATTGGCCATAAAACGATGTTTTGTAAACGCGCATCGGGTAATTGATCGTTTCCATGTTCAGAAATTGGCTTATGATGCAGTTCAGGAAGTTAGGATAAAGTATCGTTGGGAGGCTATCGATGCAGAAAATGAGGGTATTGCAATTGCAAAAAAGAACAAAACTACTTACCATCCAGAAGTGTTGGCTAATGGAGATACGTTAAAGCAGTTGCTGGCGCGGAGCAGGTATCTTTTATTTAAACATCCCTCGAAATGGACACGGACTCAAGAACTTAGAGCAGAGCTACTTTTCGAAAGGTATCCCAAATTAAAGAATGCATATAATATTGCCCAAAAATTGGGAGATATATTCAGAGCCTGCAAAAGTAAGGAACAGGCCTTTAAAAGATTGGCAATCTGGTATAATGAAGTCGAAGCATGCGGAATTGATTCCTTCAGGACTGTTGCCAGATCAATTCAATCGCATTACCTATATATCCTTAACTTCTTTATTAACAGGGCTACAAATGCTTCTGCAGAATCTTTCAATGCAAAGATCAAAGCCTTTAGGGCAACATCGAGAGGTGTAAGGGATATTAAGTTTTTCTTATTTAGATTATCGAAAATATATGCCTAGAGTTTAACTCCCCCAACTTTTCCGCTTGATCCGACTTCTTAGAATCTTTCTATAATACGGTCGTCATTCTGAATTTATTTCAGCATCTGCTATAAGAACCACCTATTGAGCTCTGTCATTCTGAACGCAGTGAAGAATCACTAATATAGCGCACTGATCATGTTTGATCCTGAGTATCTTAAAAAGATTCTTCACTGCGTTCAGAATGACAAAAGCTGCTATTTAGGCTCCCACAACTCAATCTTATTGCCTTCTCCATCCATAATATGGATAAATTTCCCATAATCGTAAGTTGCAATCTCATCGAGTATGGTTACACCGTTTTCTTTGAGTTTCTCAACAAGACCTTCAAGATGTTGTACACGATAGTTAATCATGAAATCTTTTTTGGATGGCGAAAAATATTCATCCCCTTTTTTGAATGGACTCCATTGAAGTGATTCGATCTCATCAGGATTATTGAGGTTTCTGGATTCGAAACTCGAGGTACCCCAGGCACTCATTTCAAATCCTAAATTTTTAGCATACCAGTCTTTTGTTTCCTGCGGATTATCGGAAAAAAAGAAAATGCCGCCAATTCCGGTCACCTTTGGAGTATTGTCTACGGGTGAAGTTGAGTTGTCTTTTTGTTCTTCCATATTATTTTTTTCTAGTTAGTTGGTTTAAGTAGTGTTATGATCAATATCGTTGTTGTTGGTCTTTTTTATTGGTTTCAAGATAATAGAAAATCACTTCTCCACAAGTATGTTTTTCTCCACAGAAAAAGTTGATCGTGAGTTTAAATGGGATATAATTTATATTTTATTTATTTACCTTATTCGATTATATATCCGAAATTGCCAGCTGAAAAATTACGGCAAATGTTCGGTAAAGTTATCAGGTTCATTTTCTTTGGAAACTACTTTGTAGGCATTTTAGCTGTTGCCCTAACGCTCGAAGCCACCTTCCAGTTAAGGTTGCCCCTTAATTCATTAAATTACTACCTGTTGCTGTTTCTGGCACCAACCATCTATTATACTTACGCTTACAATAAGGTTTCTACCAAACCATCTGTAACCAATCCGCGCAACCAGTGGTATTTCAAGCATAAAATATTTATCAACAGGAGTCAGGCTGTGCTTTTTATTATTTGTATGCTGTTGGCCATAAACCTGCTTTACCAAAACTTTCAGCATATTATGGGCCTGCCGATCAGTTATTGGGTAGCAATATTCATTATCATCATTGCAGGAGGATTATACTATGGTTTACTGCCCAGATCTTTCCTCAAATTTAATCTGCGCAATACAGGCTGGCTAAAAGCTTTTGTAATTGGTTTTGTGTGGGCCTGCTGTGCCAATGTGCTGCCGCTGATTATGCTTAAAATTGAAACCGGGGTTGGCTATCACGATTCTGTATTGTGGACCTGGCTATTTATTAAAAACTGGATGTTCTGCACCGTAAATGCAATCATTTTTGATATTAAAGATTACCCGACCGATGCCAACAAACATTTAAGAACATTCGTGGTGCGTTATGGCCTGCGCAGGACAATTTTCAATATCCTGATTCCATTGTTGATTATAGGTTTAGTTTCTTTAGGCATATTTGCCAGTTATAAAGGATTTGGATGGCCGCAGGTTTTATTTAATGTGTTGCCATTCATTCTCACCATTTATGTGGCCTATTCCATGCACCGCAGAAAAAATATTCTTTATTATTTAATGGTAATTGATGGACTGATCTTATTTAAGGCAATATGCGGAATAATCGGAATGCAGTTTGTGCGATAGGGGTTAATTGTTTAAATCGGTTAACTGGTTAATCGGTGGTATGTCAATTAACCAATTTCAACAATTAAACAGTTAACCAATGAATAACAACTATGATAAAATAGCCGGTCATTACGATACTTTAAGTCGTTTGGTGTTTTTTAAATCGCAGGTGAATGCGCAGATCAATCAGCTTCCATATATTCAGGAGGGTAACAGTATATTAATTGTAGGCGGAGGAACCGGATGGATCTTAGAAGAACTCGCGAAGATTTATTCTGGTGGATTAAAGGTCGTTTATGTAGAAATATCTGCTAAAATGATTGCGCTTTCTCAAAAACGAAATTATAAAAATAACCACGTTGAATTCGTAAACATTGGTATTGAGGATTTTAAAACTGATGTAGTATTTGATGTAATTTTAACCCCTTTTCTGTTTGATAATTTTGCTGAGCAACGCGCTGCAAAGGTGTTTGGACAGTTAAATGAGTATTTAAAGAAAGATGGATTATGGTTCCTTGTCGATTTTTCGCTCAATAAAACCAATGGAAACTGGTGGAAGTGGTTGTTGCTCCGGTCGATGTATGGCTTTTTTAGATCATTGGGTATTGTAGAAGCGCACCAGCTTATCGATATGAATCCTTACTTTTTCAAAGCCAATTATCTGGTTGTTGAAGAAAAACTATATTATGGGAGCTTTATTAAGGCAACAATATTCCGAAAATAAAAATGACATTTATTTAATGCAATTGTGTTGCGTTTGTTAATTCCTTTCAGATCTTTGTATCAAAAGATTTAGATATGGATTTTGATGTAATCATAATAGGTGGAAGCTACGCTGGTTTATCCGCCGCATTAACTTTGGGTAGGGCGACCAGAAATGTTTTGGTAATCGACGCTGGTAAGCCATGCAACAGGCAAACCCCACATTCGCATAATTTTTTAACCCACGATGGCGATAAGCCTGCAGCTATTGCTAAAGCTGCCAAGGCAGAAGTATTGAAATATCCAACAGTCAGGTTTTTGGAAGGGAATGCTGTTTCGGCCAAACGAATAGATGGTGGTTTTACTGTGGGCGTAGAAAACGGTGAAAATTTTACTGCAAGAAAAATATTGTTGGCCACAGGTTTGAAAGATGTACTGCCTGATGTTAAAGGTTTGGCCGAGTGCTGGGCTATTTCTGCTATACATTGCCCTTATTGCCATGGTTACGAGGTGAAGAATGAAAAAATAGGACTTTTAATGAATGGCGAGCATGCATTTGAGATGGCTAAAACCCTGAATCACTGGAATAAAGATCTAACGATTTTAACCAATGGTAAATCGCAGCTAAGCGCCGGGCAGACAGAAAAACTCAAATCCAAATCAATCAACATTATAGAAGATGAAATTGTCGAACTCCTACATCATAATGGTTATCTCGAAGATGTTCTTTTTAAAAATGGTAAAAAAATAGCCTTAAAGGCGATATACGTTAAATCGGATGTTGAACAACATTGTAATTTCAATGAGCAACTTGGTTTTGAATTAACAGATTTAAAAACAATTAAGGTTGATGAACAGCAGCAAAGCACTGCCAAAGGCGTTTATGCCGCAGGAGATTGTGCAACCTTGTTCAGGTCGCTATCTATCATTACAGCTGCAGGAACAATGGCCGCAGTGGTAATGAATAAGGAAATGATTTCTGAAGATTTTTGATTAACCATCGGAAATTTAAAATAAGATTGCGCCAACAATTGTTGCAATAAATATTGCTGCTATTACGATTCTATCAGCAGTAATCCATTGCGCTCTTGTAAGTGGTGTAATACTTTTTTTTTCGCTTTCTGCTTTGTGCCTGAAAAGCCTGAAAGCTGATGTGTCTAATTTAATAAGCATAGGAATGAATTTAATAGGGTTAATTTTCTTAAGACAAATCCCAAGCCAAAAGCCTAAAAAAATGTTCAATTGTTAATAACTTTTGCTTTTTTGTTATTCGGCTGATATTTATTCTTTTTTTAATACAATTGGGTGATAAATAGCCGCTTAAGCTGTATAGAAAATCAAACAGCTTAAGCGTGTTATATGCATAGTAATGCGCTTAGTTATTGTTCTTCCTTGTTTTGCTGTGCTTTCAATTTACTGTTCTTTTTACCGTACCAGAAGTAAATGGCTAAGCCAATAATTAACCACACTGCTAACCGCAGCCAGGTTTCCCAAGGTAGGAATACCATCATGGCAATACAGGTTAAAATGCCTAAAATAGGGATTAAGGGTACAAAAGGGACTTTAAATGGGCGTTTAGCTTCGGGATTTGTCTTTCTCAAGATCAAGATGCCAACACAAACCATTAAAAAGGCCAACAAGGTGCCAATGCTTGTCATTTCGCCGACAACATTCATGGGGACAAATGCCGCAAAAAGTCCAATAAATACACAAAGTATAATATTCGATTTGTAAGGTGTTTTAAATTTAGTATGTACATCAGAAAACATTTTTGGCAATAAGCCATCCTTACTAATAGAATAGAACATTCGCGATTGTGCCATTAAATCAATTAAGATTACCGAAGTATAGCCTATCAAAATAGCCAGAATAATAGCCTGACTTAGCCATGCATAAGGTGTTTTTTCGATGGCAATGGCTACCGGGGCACCACTGTTGGCAAATTCTTTATAATTGGCCAGGCCAGTCATCACATGCCCGAACAAGCCAAAAAGAACCGTACAAACCACTAGTGATCCGATGATGCCGATTGGTAAATCTCTCGCTGGATTCTTTGTTTCCTGTGCCGAAGCAGCTACGGCATCGAAACCGATAAATACAAAAAAGACTAAGCCCGCGCCACGTAAAACACCACTCCAGCCAAACTGACCGAATGTTCCGGTATTTTTGGGAATGTATGGATGGTAGTTTGCGGGATCGATATATTGCCAGCCTAGCGCAATAAAAACCAATACCACACCAACTTTAAGAAATACAATAATTCCATTTACAATGGCTGATCCTTTGGTACCACGGATCAATATGGCTGTCATTAATACCACCACCAATGCTGCAGGGATATTAATAATGCCATTAACAGTAGAGCCATCGGCAAGTTTAGCGGTTTCGAAAGGAGATAATGTTAACTGCGGGGGGAGATAAATATGCAAGCTGGCCAAAAACTTGGTTAAATACTGCGACCAGCTAATGGCCACGGTAGCACAACCAACAGAATATTCCAATACCAGATCCCAGCCTATAATCCAGGCGAAGAGTTCGCCCATGGTGGCGTAAGAATAAGTATAGGCACTGCCTGCGACAGGAATCATTGACGCAAATTCTGCATAACACAAAGCTGCAAAACCACAGCCCAATGCCGCAATAACAAAAGATAGGGTAACTGCCGGGCCAGAATGATTGGCTGCGGCCAAACCTGTAATGGAAAATAAACCTGCACCAAGCGTTAAGCCTACGCCAATTAAAATAAGGTTAATGGGGCCTAAGGTTCTTTTGAGTGTTCCTTCGCCGCTTTCGTTTGCCTCAGCAACAATGCTGGCAATAGATTTTTTCATGAAAATAAGTTAAAACGCTGCAAAATTATCAAAATATATTAAATCTATCGTATTTGTATGCTTAATTTCTGTAAACCTCGAAATTAGATATGTACCTTTTAACTTTAGAGGCCACAAAGCCTTTTTTGAAAATGTACGTGCTGTTTTTCATAGGTACTGTAGTCCCGCCATCGCTTGTAGTCCTCTCCCGATGAAAAATCGGGATGCGGGCTACCCGCTCTGTCGGGTTTATTTACAAGGGACTGTTCTGGCATTATTCCAAAAACTGTTAATAGTAATACCAGCCCTCTACAACTTAAACCTGATGGCGCCAAATAGCTCCCGATTTTATCAAAATATTTGTTTTTATAGCATTATAAATCGGGACTATGGGCAACAGCAGGACTGCATAAACCGAAGCATTACAAGGCCTTGCTTTTCTAAAAAGTATTGAAAATTTTCACCTTTTACAGAATTAATTCCAAAACACAAAATTTTATTTAAAATTATTAATCTGATAATCAGCATTTTATGAATTTACTTTGATTTATTTTAGTACTATGTATTGCATGGTAGTATATAAAACATATATCTTTGTATTATGATAGCAGAAAATACGCAAACACAAATGCGGAAGGGAATTCTGGAGTACTGTGTTTTATCAATCATCTCACGGGGCGAAATATATGCTTCGGATATTATTGCCGAATTAAGGATGGCAAAGCTATTGGTGGTTGAGGGTACATTATATCCATTATTAACGAGGCTTAAAAACAATGGTTTGTTAAGCTACAACTGGGTAGAATCTACCTCAGGCCCGCCGCGTAAATATTATACCTTAACCGAAGATGGCCGGGGTATTTTATCACAACTAGATCAAACCTGGCAGGAGCTGGCTTATGCTGTAGGTATTTCACAAAAAGGAGCCAATTCATAAATATTAAAAGGAAATGGAAAAGACCATCATCATAAACATAGGGAACACGATTATTCATATTGAAGAAAGTGCTTACGAACTCTTAAAGGCCTACCTGAACGAAGTAAAGCAATATTTTGCCAATCATGCAGATGACCTTGAAATTGTAACGGATATCGAAAACCGGATTGCCGAGCTGTTAACCGAGCAATTGGAAGAGCAGAAAAAACAAGTAGTAGATTCGGCGAATGTAAATTCGGTGATTGCGCAAATGGGCAAGGTGCAGGATTTTGATACGGTAGAGGAAGGTGAAGAAGCGCCTGTAATCCATAACAATTATCAATACCAATATACAGAGAAAAAGCTGTACCGCGATATGGACGACCGCGTAGTAGCGGGTGTTTGTGCGGGTATTGCACATTATGTAAATGCAGATCCCAAATGGATCAGGTTAGCTACATTACTGATCAGTTTTGCCGGTGGATTTGGAATACTGGTATATGCCATACTCTGGATTATTATGCCGAAAGCAAAATCCCGGATCGAACGCATGGAGATGAAAGGTGAGCCTGCAAACCTTCAGGGTTTCCAAAAGAACCTTGATGAAGAATTACAAGCAGTTAAAGAGCGTTTAGGCGAAGTAAACAAACATGCCCAACCGATATTTGCCCGTTTGGGGAATTTTATCGGAGAATTTTTCGAATGGCTGGGCCGCTTTATTTCGGGCACCGGAAAGGTGATTTTTAAGATCATTGCGGGTTTCATCGTTGTTTTTGGCGTACTCTTTTTAATTACTTTAATTATTGGTACGGCCGCTTTTCAGGGATTTTGGGATGCCAGTATTTACGAATATTTTCCCTTCTCTATTATTAATGAAGGCAATAGGGGAGCAATTTTATTTGGTGTATTTATTGTTTGCTTTGTACCTATTTTAGCCCTGGTGTTATTCTCGATCAGGGTAGCTTTTAACAAACAGGCCATTAACAAAACACTTTCTTTTGCCCTGTTAATTATCTGGCTGGCAGGTGTAGCCATAACAGGTTATCAGGCAGCTAAAATATCATCAGAATTTAAGCAACATGCAGAGTTAACACAAACAACCGACCTGAAAGCTTATCCGGTATATACCATCAATATCGATAAAAGTAAATATTTCAGTAAAGAAGATAGCGTGGCTTACCACATTGATGCGAATAATCGCCACCAGATTGTAGTTGATGATTTTGAAGACGGACCTTTTGTTTCACCGAACCATATCCGCATTGATATTAACAAAAGTGAAACCGGTGTTACCCGTTTAACACAGAAGTACGAATCACAGGGTAAAACTTTTCAAAGTGCCTTGCAAAATGCGCAGAACATTAGCTACAATTATATAGTGAAAGATTCTGAACTGATTTTTAGTCCGCGGTTTCAACTGAGAAAGGGGACCATTTGGAGAAATCAGGAAGTAAGGTTAAATCTTGAAATTCCGGTGGGTACAAAATTAATTTTAAAGCAGGATGCTTACCGCTATGTTAATAATTACTGGACCTGGGAATGTAACGACAGCGAAAATGATCATAACGATTCTAGCATATGGATTATGACGGATGATGGTTTGAAATGCGTTGCGAAATTAAAAGAAGAGGCGTTAAAAAAGGAAAAGTTAGAGCAGGAGCTACGTGATTTAGACCGTTTGCATCAAGATAAACCTAATGATACCCTTTACCAGGATTCCATATCAAACCGGATTAAGGAAGTTAAAGAAGAGTTGGGTATAGCACCTGAATAATAGTTCCGTCATTTCGAACGGAGTGCAGCGAAGCCGAGAAGTCTATTCGAGCAGATCTCTCCATTCCGTTTCACTTCAGTCGAGATGACGATCATACCTACAAGAAAAAGACCATGAAAACATTATTTACGCTAGTTGCATGCTTTATGGCATGTGGGGCTTCTTTTGCCCAAAAATTAAATAAACTGACGGGGAAAATAGTTGATGAAAAGACTGTTCCGGTGTCGTTTGCGATTGTTAGGGTGCTGCATTATCCTGATACGACCGTGGTTAAAAGCGTATCGACCAATATCGAAGGAGCGTTTGCGATCGATCAGTTGAAAAGCGGTGAATATATGTTGTCTATCTCTATAGTGGGTTTTAAAAGTAAAAAGACTGACCGTTTTTGGCTTAACGAAGACATGAAATTACCTGTCATCACGATCGAAAGTTTAAGCAAACAATTAAAAGAAGTGAGTGTTCAGGGCAAGAAACCTTTTATTGAACATCAGATCGATAAAATGGTACTGAATGTAGAGAACAGCATTATTGCAACAGGCGGTACGGCACTCGAAATTTTAGAGAAAGCACCAGGCGTACAGTTAGACAGGCAAAATGACCAGATTTTATTGAACAACAAATCGGGTGTAATGGTGATGATTGATGGGAAGAACAACTTTTTATCGAGTGCCGATTTAACGGTTTATTTAAATGGTTTAAGCAGTAGCCAGATTGCTACCATCGAAATTATTACTAACCCATCGGCTAAGTATGATGCTGCCGGTAACGCGGGCATCATCAACATCAAACTAAAAAAGAATAAGGCATTTGGTACCAACGGAAATGTTTCGTCAACCTATCGCAATGCAATAAGGGCTAACTTACCCACCAATATTTACGGATCGGAACTTAACTTCAACTTAAATCACCGTGTAGAAAAGTGGAATTTTTTCACCAATGCAAATGCTTCAAAAAATAATAATTTTTCGAATCTATTTTTAGAGCGGAGTACCAATGCCAATGGTTTACAGAGCAACTTTAACCAGAATTTTCAGAAAATATATACAGGATCGCGGTTGGCTGCAAAACTAGGTGCAGATTATTACGCAGGTGAAAAAACAACCCTTGGTATTATGCTCGATGGCAGTACAAGTACACGTAAATTGGATAATTTCTCTCAAACGTTTATAAACGAAATTAAGGATGGGGTTACCGGCAATAATTCGTTAATCCAATATTCTGATGCGAATACCCCAAACAAAAATTATAGTTTAAATTTTAACATCAGACATGATTTTAAAAAGGAGGGCGCAAGTTTAAACTTTGATGCCGATTATTCTGGCTTTGATTATTCGGGACTGGAAAATTTTAACACCAATTTTTACGATGATAAAGGTGCTGTTTATAATAATACAGTGATTAAAAATAATAGTAAAACAGTTATCGATATTTATGCCGCAAAAACGGATTTTACCTGGCCGATATCAAAAACTACAAAGATAGAAACCGGTCTGAAAACGGCTTATGTTAAAACCAATAACGATTTTCTGTCATCAGCATTGATCAATAATGAATGGCAGAATATTGTAGGACAAAGCAATAACTTTATTTACAAAGAAAACGTAAATGCAGCTTATGCAAATTTATCGAAAGATTGGGGTAAGTGGCAAGTTCAGGCTGGTTTACGGGCAGAGTACACCCAATCTACCGGAACATCGGTAACCAATAATACATCGGTAAAGCAACATTATTTATCGTTATTTCCAACGGTTTTTGTTAACCAGAAAATTTCTGAAAGTAGTAATTTACGTTACACCTACGGCAGGCGGATAGACAGGCCAAATTACCAGCAGTTAAATCCGTTTAATTTTTATATGGATCCTTATACCATTGCACAGGGAAACCCATATTTAAAACCCCAGTTTACCAATAATTTTGAAGTGAGTTACAATTATAAAAGCGGATTATTTTTTTCATTGAGTTATGCTAAAACAAAAGATTTAATTTTAGATAGTAAAACCGCACAAAACGATAGTACCAGAATAGTTACTGTAGGGCAAGGGAATATTGGCAGTGGAGAATACTACTCTGCCGGCTTATCGGTTCCGGTAAACATTGCCAAATGGTGGAATCTGCAAAACAATTTTAGGGTTTCTTATAATAAATTCAATGACGATAATTTAGAAGGCGCACCCTTTGCTTTAAGTAAAGTATTCTACAATTTTAATACCGTAAATTCGATTATTTTGGGCGATAACTGGGCACTAGAAACCAATTTCTGGTTAAACTCACCAAGGGTTAGGGGCTTAGAACGGACCACTATTTATCAGTATGCTTTAAATATAGGTGTGCAGAAAAGTTTCCTGAACAAAGCTTTAAAACTTAAGTTAAATGTTGATGATATTTTTCAGACCAACTACTGGAAAGGAACACTCGATTATCAAAATGTGAATTTAAGGGTGCAGAATAATTACATAAGCAGAAGAGTATCTTTCAATATCAGTTATAGTTTTGGTAACCAAAATCTAAAATCAAACCAGGACCGGAAAACCGCAGCAGATGATATTAAGGGAAGAGCTGGGGGGTAGTTTTTTAGTCTTTAGTCTAAAGTCATCAGTCTAGAGTCCAGGGGCTAAGCTTGGCGACCAAAGTTTCGGAAAGACTGTGCCCCGCAATAACAGATTTGTCTCAGCATTAAAAATAAAACGCCTAAAAAGAAGAAACCATGAAAACATTATTTACGCTAGTTGCATGCTTAATAGCATGTGGGGCTTCTTTTGCCCAAAAATTAAATAAACTTACAGGGAAAATTGTTGATGAAAAGACTGTTCCGGTGTCGTTTGCGATTGTTAGGGTGTTGCATTATCCTGATACGACCGTAGTAAAAAGCGTATCGACCAATATCGAAGGAGCGTTTGCAATCGATCAGTTGAAAAGCGGTGAATATGTATTGTCGATCTCTATAGTTGGTTTTAAAAGTAAAAAGACCAGTCACTTTTCGCTTAACGAAGACATGAAATTACCTGCCATTACGATCGAAAGTTTAAGCAAACAATTAAAAGAAGTAAGCGTTCAGGGCAGAAAACCATTTATTGAACACCAGATTGATAAAACGGTTCTGAATGTAGAGAATAGCATCACGGCAACCGGTAGCACCGCTTTAGAGGTTTTAGAAAAAGCCCCGGGTGTGCAGATCGACCGCCAGAATGATCAGATTAAACTAAACAATAAAAACGGTGTAACGGTAATGATCGATGGAAAATCGAACTTCCTTTCTGGTGCTGATATTACCACTTTGTTGAGCAATATGAGCAGCGATCAGATTGCTACGATCGAACTGATCACCAATCCATCTGCTAAATATGATGCTGCCGGAAATGCCGGGATTATCAACATTAAACTTAAACGCAATAAAGCTTATGGTACCAATGGTACAGTTTCCATTAATACGGGGCAGGGCATTATGCCCGATTCGCCCAGCGATTTATTCCGTGCGGGGGTAAACCTAAACTTAAATCACAGACAGGGCAAATGGAACATTTTTGGAAATGGTGCCGTGGCACGTAAGGCTCAGTTTAACAATACGTTTTTAACCCGTAGCACTTTGTCGGAGGGATTGGCCAGTTCGCTAACGCAAAATTTCGACCGTAAAAATAAAGGTGTCGGTTTTCAGGGAAAATTAGGTGCAGATTATTATGCTTCTGAGAAAACAGTTTTCGGGGTGATGTTAGATGCCAATACGGTAAATACCAAACTGACGAATTTTAGTAATACCAATATCAATGCGGTGCAAAATGGGGCTTCTAATCTGAGTTATATTTTACAGGATGCCAACTCGAGCTCTCCTGTGGGTAATTTAACAGCCAACTTCAATATCAAACATGATTTTGATAAAAAGGGGAAAAGTATCACTTTCGATATGGATTACTCGGGTTTTAGCAATAAAAAAGATGAAAATTTTCTGGCCAATTATTTAAACAGCAGCGGTAGCCCGACCAACCAAACTACTTTACGGAATAATACAGATGCAGAGATTAATGTATATGCCGCCAGAACGGATTTTACCTTACCGATTTCGAAAACCATGAAATTGGAAACAGGTTTAAAAAGCAGTTATGTAGTAACCAATAATGATTTTATTTCTGAGCAGCTGGTATCGGGTGTATGGCAAAATGATCTGGGTAAATCGAACAATTTTGTGTACAAAGAAAATATCAATGCCATTTATGGCAGTTTCTCTAAAGAATGGAAAGTATGGCAGATTCAGCTGGGCTTAAGGGCAGAGCACACGCATTCTAATGGTACTTCTGTAACCGACCGGAAAGAAGTAGTCCGGAACTACCTATCGGTTTTTCCAACGGTTTTTGTTAATCAGAAAATCAGTGAAAACCACAACATCCGTTACTCTTACGGCAGAAGGGTAGACCGTCCGAATTACCAGCAATTGAATCCTTTTGTGTTCTATATGGACCCTTTGGCGGTCGATCAGGGAAATCCTTATCTGAAACCTCAGTTTACCGATAATTATCAGATCAGCTACAGTTATAAACAGGCTTCTTTATCCCTGAGTTATTCGAATACACGGGATATGATTACGCAGATCAGTAAACAGGACGATGCCACACGTGTAATTAGTGTAATCCGTCAGAATTTAGGCCGCTTCCAGAATTACTCCGCAGATTTATATATTCCCGTCAAAGTTGCCAAATGGTGGAATATTCAAAATAATGTTAGTGTTTATTATAGCAAATTTAATGACGGGAATATTGAAGGTGCTGCATATAGTGCGGGTAAGGCTGCGGTAAATATTTTTACTTCCAATTCCTTTACTCTGCCTCAAAATTTTAGTATCGAAATTAGTGCATGGCTGAACTCCCCGCGGGTTTCGGGCGTAGAGCAAACCACCATTTATCAGGGTGCTTTAAACGCCGGAATCCAGAAAACTTTAATGGATAAAAAACTTAAATTACGTTTAAATATGGATGATATTTTACTTACCAACCATTGGGAAGGAAAACTGGTTTATCAGAACATTAACATGAACGTAGTGAACCATTACACCAGCCGAAGGGCAAACTTCAGCATCAGCTATAGCTTCGGAAACCAGAATGTAAAATCGGCCCGGTCCAGGAATACCGCTACCGATGATATTAAGGGAAGAGCAGGGGGGTAGGCTGGAGTCTTCAGTCGTGAGTCCGGAGTCTAAGTTTGGAGTTTCGAATTTGGAGTCGGAGGAACAGGGTTGGAGGTCGACAGTCTGGGCGAAAAAAACAGTCCATCCCGCCTTTGAAGGGGGCGGGAGATGAAGTTTGGGTTTGGAGTCGGAAAGCCCGGCGTGAATTCAGGTCTCCCTTTGAAGGGGGCAGGGGGGATGAAAAAAAGTTAATCAATTAACCAATAAAAACATGAAAAATATAATATACAGTATCGCAATTTTAGTTACCACTTTAGGTTATGGATGCCATAATAGTGGGGGTAGTTTATCGGTAAGCACAATGGATAACAATACCGACTTTAAATTTGAAGCAAAATACGCCGAAGATAAAACGGGTAAACTGGAAAAATACCTGGATAGCGCCATGAACAATGAACTGCCATTGGATCAGAATATCGATCTGTTTGTGAATTTAAATGGCAGCGATAAGTTTAACCTTAAAGCCAAAAAGGGCTGGTTAGTGATCGACTTTGATAAACGGAACAGTTCATTGGCAGGCTATATGAAAGTGAAAAAACTTACCGAAGGCATTAAGCAAAAGTTAATGGAATAATCGTGTTTTAACCGCAAAGATCACAGAGAGAAGGCGCAGAGGGCGCAAAGTTGGGCGGTCTGCGACTAGGCTCAGACTGGCAATTTACAAAGAAAAATCTGCGGATCTCTGTGTGATCTGTGGGGAACTTATGGTTTTTCTCCCGCAGATTTAAGATGACGGGCGCAGAGATTGAAGGCGATGGTTATCCCCAAGCGGACGAGAACCGCGTATTGCTGAGCGAAGCTAATCTTAATGCTTCCGTGTTTCTGTGGCTTTTTTAACCACAAAGTACACGAAGAGAAGGGAGCGATTAACTGTTTTTATACAATTCAATTTTCCGGCCATCGGGATCAATGATTATTGCCATAAAACCAAATTCTGTTTGGGTTGGTTCTTGTGAAAAATCAACTTGTAATGTTTTTAACGTTATCATCACCTGATCAAAGTTTTCTATACCAAAACCTAACCTTAAGTTCCTGTCTGCTTCAATTTGGTTTTTCGCCAATGGATAAATTTCAAGAACAGTTACCCCGATTGTAGCCGAATAATGATACGGTGAATTGTTATGTTTGTGATATTCAAATTGAATTCCAAGTAAACTGTAAAAATCGGCTAGAAGTTTTGTGTCTCCAGTTCGTAGCACCAGTAATCGAATATCCATATTTATTTTTTATTGAAGCTAAAACTAAAAGTGCTTTATATACAATCTATTCAAAGCGTTGTATTTTCCTTAATGAATTGGATATCTGGTCTTTCTGAGGTAATCCAAATTTCAAATTCGTAAGGTTTATGGTCTATCTCAAGGATTAATTCTCTTTGATTGGAGTTTAATTTTACATCTCTCCCAATTTCTTTAATTTTTCCTTCACATAGGAAAGTATAAATTTCCGCCCGGCCATTCTTTATCGCATATGGGAAATACCGGTCTTTTAACTCAGGATTAAAAGATGCAACATTACTTTTTACATTGTCAATTGAGATTATTGCAAAACAATGATTTTGGGACACCTTTACAGATTTTAGGGTGCCTGTAAATTCAATGTTGTTCTTTAATAGCTTGTCATCTTCAGTTTTTTGGCTTCTACCCGTTTTATACCAGATAAAAATAAGTAATAGCCAAAGGATAAAAAAGATAAAAACAATTTTTGGGTGTTTCATAACATGGAAAGCTTTTATATTAATTTAATCAGTGTAAATCCGAGCAATCTGCGTGTTTAATATATCAGTAAATCACAAAAAAATCATCTATCAGTGTCCCGTCCAATGCGAAAACCAATCTGTAATAACCTATTTTATTGCCATCTTGATCGATTTGGCTTTTGAAAGCTATGTGATATGAATCAAGTAACTCGAACTCTAGATTTTCAATATCAATGGATACATTTTTATCAGTTATATCTAAATCTTCATTCGTATTTTGATCCAAAAATGAGCTGAAAAATTTGATAAAAGTATCAGATATACTGTAGTTTTCTATGAAATCTTTTATTTGAAAGTCAGCCATCATATTATTTTTTTGCACTCCCGATCAATCGTTTTATTGCTAACCCACTAAACTTTATATATACATCTACTGATGCATTTATAAAACATACATGTTTTCAGATTTGCTGTCTCTTTCTAGTTTTACTTCGTCTATATCAAATTCAAATGCTCTTTCATCTTCGCGAAGGAAATCGATTTGATAGCTGGTAACATGTGTTAATATTAGCTCGTAGATATTTTCACTTAATTTATGTTCGTCACTTCTGGGTTCTATTAACATTACTTTTAATTCAACCTTACTCTCCATCCCTTCATTTTTAATGGATGTATCGATTGTTGAATAATGTTTAATTGTTTCAATCGCAACAAGATTTAGCAAAAATGCAGGGTTTAATATTGCTTCAATTTCGGTCATTTGGTTTTTCTTGGTTTATCTCCATTTATTTACATGTTCTACTTTACTCTGAAATTGTGCTGCCAATGATTTTATTCTTGATTGTAAGATCAATTTTCTGCCTTCTGTGCTACGGGTAAATATTAAATCACAAGCACCTACACCTAATTCCCACTGATGTTTAAAGTGTTCGGCCAGGTTTTTATTTCTTCCAATAAGCTCTGGTACGGCATGATAATCTTTCTGCTTTACAAACAGCATAAATTTGTTTTTTCTGATAATTACATAACGTGGATTATCAATAGGTGCAATTACTTCTTGTAGTGCATTAATAAAAGTTGATTTTTCGAAAGTGGTTCCACCTTCTAAATGGCAAAAAACGGCTCCATATCGGTCTATCTCACTTTGTACATAAATTTGGGAAGTATCGGTTTGGATTACTCCTGCCTTAACCAATGCATTCAGAAGTGCTTGTCCAATTTGGTGAATATCTTTTGAAATGTCTCGGTATTTAATATAAAGTGTTATGGTTTTGCACGTTAACCGACCGAATATGAGCATCCCTATGGTACCAATAATGCCCAGCAGAACGTACAGATCATGTGCCGATTTGAGATGCCTGCCCCCTCTAAGAAGGAATTCCAGACTTTGCAGTCCGAATCCAGCCAAACCCGAGCCCAAAGTAGCCAAAAGATTGGCAATTGTTTTATTCAGGTACATGGCTTTAACTTCTTGGTATTCTCGCTCTTCCTGAAATGGGATTTTAATTTCTTCGACAAGATTTACGCCCACTTCGAGCGCAGACTTCCAACGTTGTTTTAAATTTTCCCTATCGGCAGCATAGGCAAACATTTCTATATTCTTTTTCTCTGATTCTGCTACCTGGCTAATGTTTTCGGGTAAATTTAATCTGTTCACTCCGTTTTCAATACCCGGTTCCTGTTTAAAGGAAACGCCAACGAAACTTTTAAAGCGCCTTTTTAAGAGATCGAAGTCGTCTCCCCCTGTTTTGGCTGTGGGATCGATTGTAACCAGATGCCAGATATTTCCGGTCTTATCCGTATTTCCATTTTGTGTTCTGATGGCTCTGCCGCGCATCTGATTGGAAGAAACAAAAGAACCAACAAAGCTTGCTAATATTAATGAATTGATGGCTGGAGCATCCCATCCTTCACCGAGTAAAGATTTTGTTCCGATTAATACTTCAATTTCTCCTTCCTCAAAAATTTCGGTTACGAGGTGGATCACATCATTTTTAACCTGTTCTGTTTGCTCGATGATGATGTAATCATGATCGAAAGGAACAGGAGATAAGCTGATTTTGGTAATACCCTGTTTAACTGCTTTTGCCTCGAATGCGTTACATGCGGTTTTTGGTATGATTACCATCGATCCGGTTAGCATACCTATTTTTTTATTGGTTGCGTTTTCTCGTCTTAGTTTTTCAAAGATCGGGATCACGCCCATTTTAGTTAATCCGAGTTGATTTTCAGTTGTATCAACATAGAATTCCTTGCGGATATAATCAGATAGGATAACCATTCTTAAATTATGGGCTAAGTGCTTAAACTCAAAATCTACAATGCTGCTAATTCCATTGAGTTTGCTTACGCTCGAAGTTAAAAAGTTTGTTATCCGTTTATTGTTAGAGAAATTGATCTGTCTTTTGTCCATCGCACCGCTATGTCTCAACTTATTCTCAAGTTGTTTACGGTGTTCTTCGAAAGGCTTAAAATGTTCTTTTTCTTGATAGAGGTAAAAATCCAAAAGCTTCTCCATCCAATGGTAATTGAGCTCTGGAATTTTTAGTTTTTCCTTTCCAATTACTTCTATATGCAGTTCATGGATTTCTCTATTATTGGCATTCAAGAAAATTAAACATGCAGAATAGCTGGAGAGATTGGTGTATATCCATTCTAGATTTTCGGTTGGGTTTACCCATATCGGATGATTTTCGATTGCGGTAATAATCGTTTTATCCAGTTTGATTTGATGGAACAGTTGTTCGATATTTTCCCTGAACCTGATGATGTTCTGGTTTTCTTCTGCTGTTGGAAAAGTGAAATGCACATAATCCTGATGTGGGCATAAGTCGCCCTCAATAACCAATTCGGGTACTGATATTTCGGCATCAACAGGCCCATTAAATTCGATATATCTTAACCATTCGGTTGGTTTAACATCGTACGGTGGTGTGGCGGTTAAGCCAACAATGATTGGATCGAGTTTTTCTTTTACCTTGGTTAAGGTTTGCCACCACTCATTTTTTAAGTGATGGGCTTCATCCACTACAATCGTGTTAATGTGCTGCGATTTTAATCCGTTTACTATATTATCGAGATTAGGATTGGATGATTTTATCGTTTCTTCCTCATCGTCTTCTTCATCAATTTCTTCTTCCTGCACACGCAAATTATTACAGGCTGCATGGAGCCCCTGGAAAGTAACCACAGTCATAAATTTGGGATTTCTGATATCTTTCGAAATCCAATCGGGTATAACTTCAACCTGAAGGAAAAGATTACAAAAACGCTGTATCCATTGGTTACGGATGGCAATGGTTGGCGCGAGGATCAAAGTTGGCTTGTTTAGGCGAATGGCCACTTCTAAACCTAAAACTGTTTTCCCCGATCCCGGTGGCGCAATAATATGTAAATGTCGGTTTGCGATGTAATCATCTAAATGATCAAGCACACGTTGCTGATATTTTCGCCAACTGGATATAAATTTTATTTCTTTAGGATAAGCTGTCAAGGGGGTTGTGGCTTTATTAAATTAGTTCGGTTCTTTAAATTTATTTAGATGATTAGGTTTATTTCGTGTAACATCGCAGCATACGTCTTCCCAATTACTGTTGTTGATTTTGACAGAGAAATAGGGACACATCTTAGAGGTGATTTAATTAGCCGTATTTTTCAAAACATGCTGCATATAACTTTGGAAATTGCTGTACCCATTTTTTTCAGGATGTTCAAGGTCTAGCATTTCTCCATTTCCCATATCGAATATTTGCCAGTTGTAGATTTTAGCAATTCTTATTAACTCAAAAAGTGCGGCCTCACCATAGAGACTAAATACTTTATTGCTTACAGGTTCGGTATCAAGAAAATAATTTATAGCGTACCCTTCGCCTTTTATTTCCCTATGATTTTTGCTAGCGATAATATTGATAAAATGCTTTTCTAGAATTATGTTAAAATCTATTGCTACAAGTAACTCTTCGTCTACTTCTTCAACAGCATTTATTTTTTGCTTGGAGCTAAATATTACAATGTCCCAACTCATAGTGAATATTAGTGAAAAATGTTAAGGTCTGTATTAAGTTCATGATTTTTATTTATCATTTCGTGTATTCCAACTTTTATTGCCAAATAATTTCAATACGATCTCCGTTCGTTATTGCCAATTGTTTTGTCTGCTGGTTAAAAGCCACTTGCGGAAGCTCTTTAAGGTGATGAATGATTGATGAATTTTGTAATCCGCTTGGCAAACTCTCTTCTTGATCTACTATTTCGCCTGTTACCAGATTTATAATTTTCGGAAAACCATATATATCCCAGGCATACTGATCATTAATGGCAAAAAGATTTCCAAATTCAATATTCATTTTAACTGGTTTAGAAATTTGGTTTAAGGTGATATCCCAAATGGCAATGTGTTTTGGCGGTAGATTTTCTATTAGTTCATCATTAATTGCTTCCTCATCAGAAGAACCCAATAGTATTCTGTGATCATCAATAAAACTTGCACTAGCGATTTCTACGGCAACGTTTGGATAAATTTCAGACTCATCAAGCAGCTTGGGATTACGAATACATTCTTGAATGTCGAATACCTTGATAGCATCCCGGGGATGCCAGAGCCAGCCTTTACTCATCAAATATCTGCCATTGGGGCTTATTTCGAGCCGGGAATGAAAAAAATCACCAGGATTTCGTCCCTCATTATTGGTAATAATTTGTCCGGTTTCAACCTCTTCAAAATCAAGCCTGCAATATTCGAATGGACAATGAATTAAAAACGTTTTACCGTTAAAGGTTACGAAAGCCGCAGGGTATTCATAAACATCTGCGTAATAAGAAGAACGGTTTATTTCTCTTAAAAGCGCTCCGTTTTTAAGTAAGCGTCCCTTTGTACCAAGTTTTTGAAAAATAAATGCATATTGTCCGTCGGCAGATGTAATGGCACTGTCGCCAAAATCAAAACTATTTTCGCCCAATTGATCTGTTTTTCCATCAAGCGTATACTGCTTGCCCGCAGAAGCCCAGTCTATAATTGTACTGTTAAGCCAACAGATAGTTTTTAAATAATTAGTTGGTATAGTTTGTCGTTTCATTATGACCTTTGTTCATGTACTGGGTAATGTGTAAATATACCAAACTCCTTATCTCTCAAATTGATTTGAATTAGCCAAAGTTATTTCAGCTTAATTATCCCATTCTCCTTTAGCATCGTATTCTTTTCGCTCCAGCTGTATGTCCGTTTAAATTTTAGTTGCTTAATGTTCAGGGTATCGGTTAAGACAAGGTTTTTGGCTGAAGATTTAAACAGATCGTATTGAAGCGGTGGCTCTGCCCACTCTAATGTATATTGATAGGCATCTATAATTTTGTTGTTCTGGTCTGTTTTGATAATCAGGATGTCGTGAAAATCTTTGAGTGTTGCTGCTTCACCTCCATTGTAGGCTTTGCCCTTAAAGGTTGCCAGAAACTGATAATAATTAAATGCTCCGCTAATAGGTTCGAAAACAGGCATCAGATTTTTGACGTTGATGGTGTCTTTAATATACTCATCAATAGCATCCAATTTCGAATAATTAAAATCGGCATTTTTTGCCTGCTTTTTAAGTAAATAAACCGGAGTTGCTGTTAATCCTGTTGCAGTTTCTACCTTGGTATTTTCGAAAATTACCTGTACCGGTTTAGATTGACTGTAGGATAACACTGCAGTAAGATTAAAAATGATGAGGAGCTTTAGGAATGATTTCAATTCTGTTTAATTGTTATAATCTACACTAAATACAGCTTGTTTAATTTTAGAATTGAACCGGTAATTCGAAATCAACGGTTTTTACGCCATTTTCAATTTCCCGTCCCTTTAGGCTCATGTAATTTTTTCCATTTTTTTCAAGCCTGCCGATTGTGAGTTTGTATTGCCTCATCTTTAAATTGCTGAGATCTTTCATCGCATTAATATCTAAGTCTTTTGGTTCTTCTAAAATCCAGCTATAACCCATCCACTTGCTTTTTAGCGCATTTTTATTGCTTGTTATATTTAGCTTATCGGCAAAAGGAATTTTGATCTGCCAAAATGATACCATATTATTTTTAAGGTCGATAGTCAACGAATCTAGTTTTGAAAGCTTGTTCTGGGATTTAAAAGAAATTATATCATTTTTGATTTGAACAGCGATGTTTTCGGTACCTGTTGAAACCATTTCTATATTGTCCATAAAACCCAGGAGTTCCGTATATTCTTCTTTTGTTAAACCCAATTTAACATGATAAGGCATTTTTTCACCAGGGGGTACGGCTTTCATATAATCTACAAACCATTCATAATTTTGTGTTATTGAAGATTGAAGCTTTTTTGTCAACTCCATTTGTCTTGGGTTTTGCTGCACACCATCTATAATATCTGCCTTAACTGTTCCTATTGGCAATAGGCTGATAAGATCTTTTTTTATATCACCTGTTAGTTTTTGATCGGAAATGCTTGTTTGTGCTTGCATGCAACCGCTAAAAAACACCATAAATAAGATGAGGTAAGATGTATGGCGTTTATAAGGGTTCGGTTTAAAAGTGAGCATAATGGCTGATTTAGATGTCACAAGATAGGAATTTAGTAGGTTTTTTAGGCAATCGGCTCAAGAATTAACCACATAAGAAATTTAAGGAACATATAAGCTAACGCAGTCGCTATTCAACCCAGCCAAAAGCCACAAGCCCTCCTTCCTAAACCCGACAGCAGCGATTCCGATCCTTCATCGGAAGTAGCATATGGCGGGACTGCGTTAGCCGAAAAGCACAGGACCCTTCATTTCCAAATCCTTTGCCATTTCCAGTTGGCCTTTTCAGCTAAACCATTAATCATATAAATATAAGGCCACAGTTAGAATACCCTAGTAATGATCATGTAAGCGGTGAAATGAAAGATATAATATAGACACGCTAATAACCATTTACGTCCAATACAAATAGTCATAAAAACGCCTTTATATTGTCATGATTACCCCTCATGCGCATAAACCTTCCGTTGTAACTTTATCATCATTAAATAAATAGAAAATAACATGAGAAAGATCAAAATAATGGAACACATCTCGCTTGATGGCGTGATGCAGCACGAAAACAGTGAGGATTTTACACATGGCGGGTGGACAACACCTTACCGGAGTGCGGAAGGCCTAGCCGCAGTACTGGAAGCTCAGGGCACTCACATTGACCTGCTGCTTGGCCGCAAAACCTACGATAGCTGGACCCAGTACTGGCCAAAAGCAGGCGATAATCCGATGGCGAACAGTTTGAATAATGGTAAAAAATATGTGGCTACCCATAGGCCAGAAAGCCTCGAGTGGGGCCCGGTTGAAGATTTAGGTACTGACATCGTAACGCGTATCCGTGAGCTCAAATCAGCAGATGGCCCTGATCTGATTGTGTACGGAAGTTCAACGGTGGTTGCTGTGCTATTGGAACAGGGACTGGTTGACGAGGTTGTACTGATGGTATATCCGGTGTTGCTGGGCAAAGGCAAACGTTTCTTTTCGGATACTGCCGATGCCCGCGTACTGGCTTTTGTAAGTACAAACACTACGCCTACAGGAGTGCAGGTGAACACTTATCGGTATGTTGGAGAACTGGGAGAGGGGTAGTTCTGAGTTTGGAATTGGAAGTCCAGGTTTCTAAAAGTGAACTGATTTGTCATTGCGAACGGAAACCTGTTAGCTTCTATTTTCTTCAATTTCTTATAGTTAAATATTCCTTTTGCAGGTATTGATTTGTGTCGTCTTTAAACAAATCAACCGGAAATCATCATCATTCCCGGTTGATTAAGCATTTTCTAACTTTAGTTTAAAATATGAGCGTCTTGAGATACGGTATTAATCTTTCACTAATCTCACCGCGGCGCCTGTAGTTTTACTATAATCGGTTACACGCGGTTCGCTGTATTTGTTAAAGTCAAGGTAGTAGGCAAAGCTGTCGCCGCTTGATTTGGTCGTGCTCGACCACCAGTAGCTTAGCCATACCCCGTACTTGAAAGACTGGCCGCCGCCATATTCATCACCACCTGCACTGCCATTGGTCAATAAATTGAGACCCGATGAGTTATCGCCATTGCCATGTGCAAATTTGTACGAATCTTTTACGTCCCAGCCGGTAGTACCACGCATTTTTTTACCGGCTACCTTTTCCCCGCCTAAAGCCGCAATAAGCGTTAAAAATTCATTGCTGCTCGGCACATGCCAGCCAGCAGGCGCTAAGCCACGGCGATCGGTAACCGCATAAAAGTTGTACAGCTTTCCGTATTTCTTTTCATTACTGCTATCGAAATTAAGGTAACAATAAGCTGGAATCTTTTCCCTGCTTACTTTTTCCCATTCTTTTTGGTTGGCTGCGTAATAAATCTGCTCGCCGTTTCTATAGGTACTCACGTTTAAATTGGTGCTTGTCCACACCTGGTTGCCAATTTTTACCGGACCTGTAATTTCCGGCGAGGCATTATATATTTCTTTTAACTGCGCCGCTTGCGCTGCATTACAGCTCCAAACAAAGTTGGTTGGTTGCATACCACCGCTTCTTTTTAAACATTCTTTGGTAGCAATTGCATCGGCCTCTTCTTTGGTTTTTGCTATGCCCCAGCCAAATGCGGTACCCACATTGCCGTTTATGGTGCGGTAGGCTGCACAGCCGGTACCCGAATAGGTTAACACAATGCTACAAGATCCGCCACGTTTGTTGCATTCGTCAACTGCTCTCTTCTCCGCCTCTGCCAGGTTTGGCTGATCGAATGAAAAGCCATAATAAAAACCATTAGATCGGTCTATAGCCAGTGCGCCGTATTTGGTTTTAACCGGAGCAGCCGTTTTGGTTGCTGATTTTTTTACCTGTGCCATCGCACCTGATGCTGTTACCAATAGCACAACCATTAATGCCATTGGGAGGAGTTTGCTTATTTTCATGCCTTAAAATTGTTTGTTTATTGCAAGCAAATTTCCCAATCGCTCTACTTCGCGTCAATACCAACTACTAGGTATATTTTTATGTAGATAGTTGGAGTTGGAGGGTTGGGGTCAGAAATCTAGGTTTTAAAGAAAAGATTTATGGAGATTTTTGGAGCGCAAGGGCTGTAATCCATAGGTTGGCTTTGGTTCTGCTGTCCGTTTCCACGAAAGAAACCTGTGAAACACGCTAGCACACAATAAAAAAGTAAAAACTAGTGCTTAAATCGGGATCCACTTCCATCAGGGCTATTTAATAACGGGCTGTACCCTAAAAACGAAGGAATAGAAAACAATTCTGTTTGTGAGGTAGTCATTCATGCCTGTAGCAATTGATGATTTTATACAGCACTCCTGCACCAATGAAGCCGTAAAACAATTACTAATGTTTATTTAGAGGAAAAAGTTTCTGCCACCATGTTGGTTTTGCTTTTGGAAAGGTGCTGTTATGAGTTAGCTTTCTCGTCGTCCCGTTATTGTAATTTGATAGCAGTTCATCTTCTTCATCAGGTTTGCCATAAGCATCTGCTTCAGTTAAATGTCCATCTTGGTCACTTATTCGTGTAAGTTGTTTTCCTTGTCTAAAAACCAATTGTAGTCCGTGTTCTTGTTCCCAATCACATTCACATTCAATAGTTAGATAAACATCATGATCTTTGTATGGTCGCCTAGTTACATAAATTTCTGTTGGTTGAATAAAATTCCAAATTTCATTATAGTCTTTTATTTGTATTAAAGGTTGATCAGCATCGTCAAAATCTACGGCATCCAAAAAATCCTTATAGTTTCCATAAGCTAGGTCTGAAATGGAGTTACGGTCTGCCAAATTTAATTTTAGAAAGTTTGTTAAGGCTTGGTCAGCTTCCTCAATAAATGTTTCATCGTGTTCGGGTTCAAAGTCCATGAAAGTTACTGTCAACTTTTCGTTTTCAAAAAATGGAACTTCGATTTTGCTACTTTTCCACCAATCGGGAAATTTGTCTTCCTGTTTCAGTTGTCCGATTATTTTTGACGTAATTTTTTTAGTCATAGTCTTCTGTGGCTTTTTATATATAGTATTCAGGTACGCTTACTCTTTAAAAATATTCCCATCGTAATCAAATTTATAAACGCTGTTCTCAAAGTCTTTGGCCATAATAAAATGCTCAGTAAGTTCAAAAGACTGTTCATCAGCAGTCGTTACAAAGATATCAGCACCGCCTTGTTGCCAAAGTATTTTACCGTCTCTGTCAAGTCGTGAAATTTCGAGCTCACCATGAATAATATATGTGTCCTGATATTTATAAATTTCAAAGCAGGTAGCTCCGTCGGCTTGCGTACGCCATAATAAGGCCAGATCAAGAAGTGATAAACAAAAAATGGTGTCAGAACAACAGATTAAGAGTCTGTCATCTTCTATTATTGTTGAGGTTTCGTGAATTGATGTTCCTCCACCAATAGCTCCTATAGCCGCACTTTTGATTAATGTGCCGTTCTTAAAAACTTTTATCCCATAAATTGATGTGGAACGATATTTAGATTCTTCAAAATAAACAAAATCATAATGTTTAACATGATCAACCGAATCCTCTTTAAATGCTTCATCATCGAAAATGTTAATGTGATATTTATTGGTTGTGTGGTTTATCATGCGGTTTTATCAAATCTTAGATTCGGATGTACGAGATTACGAGGCTGTAGCGTAAATTCAATTTTGTGTATTATGCATGGTGTTGTGCGCTCATTATTTGGTCAACAATTTCTACCGCTTTTTTATAGGTAATGCCATTTTCCTGATCAAATGTCAAACGATGTCCTTCTTCAATCAGTTTAATTTCGGGGATTAAACCAACTTGTTGCTCTACAGCGATTGTTTTTATGTTTAACGTATCCCCATAAGTTGGAACAATTGTTTGTAGCCACCCAAAGTATGGTTCTTGAGTAATTCTATCTGGGACATTCCATAATTCCATTCTTTTATTGAAGTTGTCAGGGCTTATTGATGACCACACATTAAATATTAAATTTTCACTATAATCAAGTACTGGGATTGTTATACGACCGCGATGAAAGAATTGTTGTTTATCAACCACACACCAACTTTCGTTAATTTCAATTCGTTCTGCGATTTCATTTGGTGGAACAGAGAAATAATAATCTGGGTAGTCTGAGCCAAAACATAAAGGCAATTCATGATATACCTGGCCACAGCAAGAACAGGTATAGGTATGTTTGTTTTTTGGTTTGTTGAAAAACGAGAATAGTTTCAAAATGAGTATTTGTTAATTGAGTAGCCACAAGGTAAAGATTTAAGTATAAAATAAAAAGTACGGCATTTTATTGATTTTATGAAAGCATAAGTCCGGCTTTGCCTAGGCTAGTGCGCTAAGACTTGCGCTAGATGGGGTAAAGGCGAAGCGAAATAAAGGTAAAATCATTATCTCTGATTGAGGGTTGAGACGGGGTTGGTTCGGAGTTGGTTCGGACTTCTGACAGCGTTGTTACAATTGTAGCCGAACAAAGCCCGAAGTAAATCTGTAGATATTACCTCCTAATTGTTAACCTCTTTAGCGTCGGAAGTGTTCGTGTACAAGGTAGCGTGATGAACGGCTTGTGTATATACCGCATCTAATTCGTTATGATTTTAGTGAGATTAATGTATTGAAAGCACAAGCCTTACTGAAGCAAGTCTTAGCGTGCAGGGCAGTGGGGGTGATGACTTGTGCATTTACCGTACACAACTCGTTAGGCGAGATTAGTGTATAAATTTATTAAAAGTACATTCAGCCCTTGTTTAGGCTAGGGGCAAAGACTTGCGCGAGATAGGGAATAATGTTGGGAAATAATTAAAAGTTTGGTTTAGGGTTGCGGTTGTTTCTTTCTCTTCCATCGCTGCCAGTAATATCTAGCTGCTCCAGATATACCGCCAAGAAAGCAAAAGGCTTGAAACAGAGGTGAAACTGGATGCTGAACTATATCCAAAGGATAAATTAAAAATGTAAATAACTCCAAAAGAACTAACACAGGTATAAAGATATATATCCACTTAAATGTTGGATATATGAATCCTTTAATCATAAAGAATAATAGTGTGCCATGTATGAGAGCTGTCATTAAAGCTGCCGTTGATAATTTGGTTATGGTGTATGTGTCCATTTAGAGATAAGTTAGATTTCAAGTATAATAAAAAAGAGCTGTATTGCCTTTGGCGTTTAAATCATATTAATCTAATAGTGGATTCCTAACTTTCCCCCTTTTTATCCTATATTTAATCTACCAGACTTCTTAGCTCAGTTGGTAGAGCAACAGACTCTTAATCTGTGGGTCCAGGGTTCGAACCCCTGAGGGGTCACTTGTGGCGACAAATCTAAAAGAGATGGGTTTGTCTCATTGTTTGCAGTGAAATTAAGATCACTTTCTAAGGTCATCTGTAGAAGAATTGATCAGTATCTTTTTGATCTCCTGCATGCATGCGGTTAATTGCTTTTGATTGCCTTCTGGTATAACCGAAATCATATCATTAATTTGTTGGTTAGATGCAGCATCGAGTTCGTTATAAACTTTTTTGCCTGAGGGTGAGAGTGAAATGAGTATCACTCTTCCATCAGTTTCAGAAGCCTTCCGGATGATTAGCCCGTACTTTTCAAGGTGCCTCATAACCTTGCTTAACTGCCCTTTATCAATTCCAAGCTCAGATACGATCTGTGTTGCGGTAATTTTTTCGTGAGCATGTATTTCATAAAGTATCCGTGCCTCAGTAAGAGAATATTTGCTATTGAGCAAATGATTATTTAAAAGGCCCAGCAATTTTGTGTAGTACCGGTTAAAACTTCTGATTTCATCTACAATTTTTAATTTATCTCCCATAATAAATTGATTTGGCAATTAATTGAATAAAAGGTCGTAGCGGAATTCTCTAAGAGGCTTATCAAAGCTATTGGATTTTTTTTCTTCAGTTAATTGAAAACCGTACTTTGTATATAAAGATACAGCAGTAAGTTGTTCTTCGGTAGTCCATAAAAAAGCATGTTTTATTTCCTTTTCCTTCATGAAAGCAATGAACTGTTGCATCAGATGTTTGCCTAGGCCCAGTCCACGATATTCGGGAAGGAAAATAAAGTATCGGAACTGTAATGCTTCGTTACGGCGATGTGCAATAAGGCAACCCACTATCTTATCGTTGTGTTCGCATATCCAGATCCTATCTTTTTCCTGGTCGTATTCCTTAGCAAAATCTTTCAGGCCATCGAGCACATATCCTTCAAAACTAAGGCCATAACCACATTCTTTGGCATATAAACTCCCATGGATGTAGGCGATATAGCCCAAGTCTCCCGGATGCAGTGTTGTTCTGATCCTGATGTCTGCAAATGAAATTGATGTCATAATTTATATTTTACGTGTTATATAGTTGATAAGATCAACTATTGCAAAATAACTAAATATAGTTGAAATTGTCAACTATATTCTCGTTTTTTAAAATAGAAGATATTCTTTGTTTTTCTTTTTCATCGCTATTATAAAATACGTTCGGGCATAAAAAAGCGCCCATACTTTTCAGTATGAGCGCGAGTTGTTTGTTTATTTTCTTTAATTTTTTGCGTCAGCAGGGGCATTGGTGGTCGAATCTGCTACAGAATCAGTACTGGCACTGTCAATCACTTTGTTGGTGTCCGTGTATTTGTACATGCTATCAGCATTTTCCTGATCGGCTTTTTTACCACTGCATGCTGACAATGCTAAACCAAAGGCGGTTACTAAGATTATTAATTTCGTTTTCATATCAATTGTTATAGGTGTGTTTATATAATTCTTTTTAAAAGGCAATTGTTTTGGGAATTGTTTAATTAGTCCGAAGTCGGGTGACCGAGGTCAGAAGTTTGGGTGCATTTTTTTTTAACCACAAAGGTCACGAAGAAAAGAAGGCGCGGAGGACACGAAGTAGTATCAAGGCGAATAAGTTAGTCTGAAAGCGTACATCATTGCGAACTGAATGGTTGGACCGTTGCGATGGCGTGAAGCAATCTTTTAGCAGAATATTGAAGGTGATCGTCATGCTGACCTGTAGCGCAGCGGAAGCTACGCAGTAAACCGAGCTTTAAGCGAGTTCACCGAAGGTAATTTTTTCAGCATCTCTTCCATGATGATATTTCATTCATTTTTTAGCAGCTTAATTATAAATTTTTGCTATATTTATATCGCGAACACAGTTAGGCATGTATTTAATTTTTTTAAAATGCACCTAACAAAAAATCAAATCACTTTAGCTGAACTTAAGTTCGGTTATCGCACACTCAAAAGGCCTGTTAACGTAAACCTGGCCCAAAATTCAATTCAATTTTTAAAACAGCTCCGCGGCAAACCATCATCTGGTAAAGAATGCGATTGGTATGTGCTGTTTGTAAACCAGAACCACGAGGTTTTTTGCTGGCACAAACTAAAGCAACAGGCAAAACCAATTAACTGTATACAGCAACTGGCAGGCTTGGCTGTTGCCTGCAATGCTTATGGCGTACTGGTTTTAAACTATTGCGATGTGAAAAGCATTAAGGTTAACCCACTCGATGAACTTTTTGTAAGCACCTGTTTTAATACCTGCGCAAAGCTAAACATCGAAATTATTGATTATGTAATCTGTAATGCACAAACGCATTATAGTTTTAGGGATGGGTATAGGGATTAAATGTTATTGGGCTGTTGAGAGACAGCCCAGTGCATATAAGTCTGTTATAATTATTAGTCGGTCACTTCGTCATTTCGAACCGAAGGGCATGGGCTTGAGGTAGCGTGAAGCAATCTTCTAAAGCGCTAATATTTGCCCCAAAATTATTGGTTAACTAAGGTTCTTATTTAACCTGTCCCAAAAGCTATTATTATTCAATTTGTTAAAGAGCCCTCCAGTAAGGTAAATTTCCAGAAATTCGAACATCGAATTGCTTTGGACGGTCATTTCTTTAGTTTCATGATCATTATTAAGAATTTCATAACTTCCTCCTTCATTTAGCTGGATTAACCATTGATCACTGTAAATCATATATTCAGCAAAATGAAGCATATTGCTTTTCAACTCATTTCGGTAATCAATTACCTCTGATATCGGAATTATCCTAAACATAAAATCTACTGTTTCTATTCCATCGCAAAAGGTGTAGAATTCGATAAGATCAGACGGTAGCGGGTAACTAAGTTTTGATTGTAAATCTGTAATATGTTGTTCGCTGCATGGCTCATTAAAGATAATGCCAAGTTGTTTTACTTTGTGCCTGCGATCATTAAAGAATTGTTTGAATTGTTTATGTGTTTAGCGATTTAGATTTTACACGCCGTGCGCGTGCGATAGTGTAGGTAATAGTTTATTAAGCAGTTTAAGATAATTACTAAGCTTCCTTAACACATATTCTACCGATATTAATATGAATTTAAATTAACGCAAAACTTACTCAAATACATTAGTTTTTGTAAACTATAAGTCATCAAACTCTATCCTTTTTTACTTAATTTCGCGAAAAAAAACGTTCAATATGAAAAAACAACTACAAATTTTATTCATCATTCTTTGTCTTTTTACTTCTTGTAAGAAAAATGAAGGCTTGATAAAAGAATCTACAAATCCGAAACTTTCCAAGCGGCTTATGGAAGGACAAAGTAGTACACCTGCAAGAGATCCTTATGTCGAGTATTTTTTTAGCAACTATAATGAGCTGACAGGCAAAACCCATGTTAAGCTACAAATTGAAGGAGGAACTGAATATCCTAGTGCTAAATTTTATCTTCAGTATCCTAACGGAGGTACAGTAATAAACTTTGGGGAGGTCGGCACAGGATATGAAACAGATATTATTCTGCCGGTTGGTAGATGGATATTCCATATGTTTGACGGTAGCATTTCTCGAGATAGTAGACCATTTTCTGTCAAAGCAAGACCATCAGCTCCTCCGGCAGGAAAATTGAATTTATATCGCTATTACAATCAAATCACCAATCGCCATTATTATACAACAAATTGGTCTGGACTTGGAAGTAACGGAGATAATTATGAACTCGAACAGGTTCAAGGACTATTATATGATTCACCAGGAACTAACCGAGCAGCCCTGTATGAATATTACAATTTATCAACAGATGATCATTGGTATACAACCGCTACCACTGGTTGGCCAGGGTATGTTCTTCAAGGATCTATTGGATATATCTCGACAGCCCAAACTTCCGAGGCAAATATACCTTTAGATGAGTATTATGCGACTGCAACTGGCCATGTGTATTCATCACCGCCGGAAAGATTGCCAGCATCATATACATTATTAGGGAACGTTGGATATATTGAAAAGAAAGTGGACACTTCCCCGGTTCCCATATATCTATTCTATAGTCCTTCACAGACAGATCATTTTACTACGGCAGATCCTAATGCTGTAAGCGGCTTATCAGGGTGGGCCGCTCAGGGAAGCGAATTTAAAGCCTACATTACTCAAGTTGCAGGAACAGTACCTGTTTATGAGTTTTACTACCCCGGAGATCATTATAATTCTATTAATAGAACAGCAGTAGCCGGATTTCCTGGATGGACGAATTACGGAATAAAATATTATGCTTACAGTGAGCAGGTTCCCGGAACTGTACCAATTTATGAGTTTTATCATTCAGGGGGCGGAGACCATTACCTAACACCTAATCCAAACATTGCTAATCTCTTTAGCGGCTGGAGCAATCATGGAATTGCGTTTTATGCTCTTCCAAACTAAACATTTTTTAGCCAGCAAAGAGTTCAAATACAACTCTTTGCTGGTTGCTTTGCGAAACTTCATTAAGTCTGGTTTCAGCATAGCAAATAATTTCCCATTTTAGCGTGAGTCTTAGTGGACGAGATAGCGGTCGGGTTGACTTGTGCTTTCTAGGATTATTTTTAAAGCACAAGTCAGTCCTTCGCACCAGCCTGTAGCACCAAAACTTGCGATAGGGTGGGAGGACACTAAATAAAACCATACTACTCTACTAATTGGCTTCATTGTTTAGATTCCTACAAATTCAAAAGCTCTTACGGCAACTGCCTTTTCTAAGGTTACTCCTGAACTACTGCAAGCTGTTTTTAAATCACTAATTGCTTGGTTAGATGATTTGCTTTTGTGCCATAGCGTGGTGTTAGGCAAATATTTTTTTGATTCACCAGTATTAGTAAAATGGTCATAATAACCTAAAAGCTCTAGGCTAGCTTTAACTTGCGAATGTGATTTATTAATATCGTATGATATCAATATGTTTCCAATTGTTGTTCCCATAATTCTTTGAAATTTTTGAACAAGATAATCATGACATTTAAGTTTAAATTACGGTTTTCCATAATTGAATTTTTACTCTAATTTTTTCCCCTGCTAAAATCCCAAATAATCCTTTCCTCTCCATAGTGTTCAGCGCAGCGTCACTACGGAGTAATACATAACATAAGTTATGAATACGCAATTACGCTTCTAAAACCCAAAGAACAGATCGGTATCTGGTTTTGTGTGGTATTTGCTATGCATGCATTATAAATCTATTATCTTTGCAGCTTTTATCAATTATTAGTATTCATAAACCTATTCATGGGCAAAAACAGCATCGGCTCTACCATTTCGTATTTCTTTTTAGGTGAGTACTTTTCTGATGCCCTGCGCACCACCATTACCGTGGTATTGCCCATCATTTTATTCTTTTACCTGGGCAATCCTGAAGCAGCAAAAGGAATAGGGGTTGGGGCTTTATTGATCAGCTTGACCGATCTGCCTGATAACCGCCTGAACAAACTGAAAACAGCGCTATCGAGTATAATCGTCTTTTTTGCCACTACACTGGTGGTTTCATCAGTTTTAGATCATATTTACCTCACTGCGGTGGTTGTTGTAATTGCCGCTTTCAGCTTTTCGATGTTTGCCGTATATGGGCAGAAACTCTCACTGATCGGCACCATGGCGCTGATTGTATGTACCTTTGTGATGGGGCTTCACCCCGAAAGACCGCTGTATTTTAGCAGTTATATCCTGCTTGGTGGCGTTTGGTATTATATCATCAGTTTAATCCAGATTTTAATCCGACCTTATCGCTCGCTTCACCATGCCATTTTCGAATGCCTGATGAGCAGTGCGGTATTTTTGAATGCCAAAGCGAAGAATTACGATGTGGATGTTCCGCTCGACCTGCAACAAAAAGAAGCTATAAAACTGCACATTAAAGTAAACCAGAAACACGAGCTGATCCGCAATCTGCTGCTTACTGATAAATACGCCATGAACCCCGATAACCCCAAAGGTCAGCTGCTGTTGGAAAGGGCGCGGTTACTGATCGATTTGTATGAACAGTTGAATGCCGTACATTACGATTATGCTTTGGTACGCAAAACGATGGCAACAGGCCCGAGTTTAAAACTGATTGCCAGCTTAATTGAATTGCTGGCTAAAGAGCTGGAACAACTGGGCAGGCATGTTCGGTCGGCCAAGGCTTATAAAGGAGAAGTGGCCACCAATATCGAATATTACCAGAAACGGGTAATGTTATTGCAGGAGATGGAACGTTTAAACGAAAGCCAGCGTAAAATTGTGCTGAAGGTGGTTTCGAACATGAACGATATTGTGCGCATTATCGAAATGATCAGGGGCAATGAGCGCAGGCCTGAGAAACACTTACAAGAAATGAGCGGATCTATTTCTTATCCCTTGTTTGTTACCGGCGATCGATTTTCGATTAAGGAGCACCTGACTTTAAAGTCGCCAATTTTTAGGTTTTCGCTGCGTTTGGCCATCTGTTTTCTGTTTGGTTTCTTGCTGATCTGGCAATTAGAACCGAGTAAATACAGTTACTGGCTTTTTCTCACCCTGGTTATTGTGGCAAGGCCGAAGTTTTCGATTACCTGGAAACGGAATTTACAGCGTTTAAAAGGAAGCCTTGGCGGGGTGGTTATCGGATTGATCATCATCTATTTTGTGAAGAGTCCGGCGGTGTTGCTTTCGTTCTCAGTGATTTTTCTATTGGGTTTTTATGCCTTTAACCGTTTAAATTATACGGTTAGTGTGCTGTTTATTACCCCTGCGGTAATTTTAACATTGGGCAGTTACCAGGGGCATTTCGATCATATTGTGCACGACAGGATTATATTTACGGTGCTGGGCTGTGTAATTGCCATTTTTGCCACTTATCTTTTCCCCATTTGGGACAGCCGCCAGTTGAAGGAGAAAATAAGTAAAGCAACAAAAGACAGTTTGCACTATTTGCAGGTGGCGATAGAAAGGAAGGAAAATCTGGACGAGAATATTTCGCGCATGGCCAGGAAAAATGCCAACCTGAGTTTATCGGCCTTAAGCGAGGCGATTGAATCGGCCAGCCAGGAGCCGATGCGGAAACATATTGATTTTAATGGTTTGTATGGCGTACAATCAGCCATTTACCAGATCAATGCAATTATTACTTCTATATACCTCTCGCTTAACCATAAACCCGAACAGGCCGACCCGTTGTTGGTTAGCCAGATTGTAAGCAACCTTAGTCATGAAGATGTGCTAAAAACTGATGTTGTGTCTGAGGTAAATATAATAGATGTTGATCATGATAACCATTCTACCAGGCAAAAACTGGCGCATATTGCGGCTTTATCATTCGATTTCAGGAGGTTTAGTACTGGTTTTCGGGACTGATAGGCAGTTTTAAGCTAAGTTTTTTGGAAATGAAAGGACAGTGGGTCTTGGCGGATTGTAGTCCTGCTTTCCATTACAAGTCCGCTCCCGATGAAAAAATCGGGATTGCGGGCTTTCCATTACAATCAGGTTTAGTTACAAAGTTCAGTGCTGGTTTTCGGGGTTAATTTAATTGTTTGTTAGTCTGAGCGGGGTCGAAGACCCTTCAAGGTGTAATTTCTTTAAGCGTAATCGGAAAAGATCCTTCGACTCCGCTATCTTTGACAGCGTCTAGTAGAGCGGTCGTCATTGCGAGAAGGAACGACGAAGCAATCTTTCTTGCTAACCATCCCTGCTAGAAAGATTGCTTCGTCGGCTGAAAAAGCCTTCTCGCAATGACGATACTTTGAGGCAATTTATCTCCATTATATTTCCTGTCATTTATATTAATTCTTATGCTTATTCGTTCCCGCAGATTTAAGATAATCGGCGCAGAAAATCAAGTTTATCAATTTTCAGGCGATACAAGAGTTGTTTGAGCTTATATGAAACTTATATGCCTTAAATGGTTAAGGAAAAGATATGTTGTTGTACTAATGATCACGGATTGTTCGTTAATAGTCCTAAAGAAACCCAAACGTAGCGAAGCTTATAGTTTGCCATTTAAACTGATTAGTTTGTTGTGAGGTAATTCTTTGGAATTAAATAAGTTGATTATTAATGTGTTACTATTCTTTTAGTTAAAATCTGTTAATTATTTAGAATAATTCTAAATAAAAATCTATATTTGTTCATCATTATATTTGGTTAGTTGATGATAACAAGACCTGTTTGCCTGCATTACTCAATGCAGGCGAATCAGGCACTATGCTACAGAAAACTTCAATATTTCTTTTACATACGTACGGTAATAAATTTGATTGAATTGATTGTAAAAAATAGGATATTGGTATATTGTGCGCCTTTAAACATCCTTATTCCCATGAAAAGATCATTTTTAAGCTTCCTTTTGATTTCTTTTTTAACTGTAACTGCTTTTGCCCAAAAGAAACCTAATTTTTGGGATGATGTGCAAACCATTAAAAAGTACGATCTAATGTACAAACCACCCGTTCATCCGGTGTTGTTTGTAGGAAGTTCATCCATCAGGAAATGGGACGACTGTACACGGATTTTCGCTAAATACAATGCCTTAAACCGCGGTATTGGTGGTGCTGTAATTAATGATATTACGTATTATTTAAACGATGTTGTTTTTCCTTACCAACCAAAACAGATTGTACTGTATGTGGGGGAGAACGATTTGCCAAACGAAACGGTTACACCTGATACTGTTTTAAACCGTACCGTGCGTTTATTCAATGCCATTAGGACAAAGTTGCCAACTGTGCCTATTGTTTATATTTCTATTAAACCAAGTCCGAGCAGGGATAAATTTAAAGAAAAGGCAATAGCTTCGAATGCATTGATCGCGAAATTTTTAGCCGGAGAGGCCAACACGAAATTCGTTAATATATATCCTTTAATGTTAACCAAAGATGGGCAGCTTAGGCCAGAACTTTTTGTGGATGATATGTTGCACATGAACGCTGCGGGTTATGCCATCTGGCGCAAAGCGGTTGAACCGTATTTAATGAAATAATCATTTTTTACCAACTAAGAGCTTCTGATCAAGATATTTTCTCTAATTATTTTACCATATAAGACACATAAGATCACATAAGCTCAAATGCCCTTAAATCTCTTATATGTAGAAAAAATTTAGGATGCTCTCCTTAAAAATACAACACCCCCTCTTTTTTTACAACCTAAACATAAGCATTTCAATTATGCTTTAATTTATTGTACAGTCTGCGGTAAAAATAGCCCCGATTGAACGGAAAGCCCATAGCGCAGCGAGGACTTGAAGTGAAAGCGGGACCGAACCCAACCTAGGCGCCAGAGGTATTGCGCTCCAAAAAAGATCAAATTTTCTTACTACCTCAGCAATTTAACCCTCCTTAGAAGTTGCTGCCATTAGGTTAATATCAATTTTACCATATAAGACATATAAGAACACATAAGCTCAAATGCCCTTAAATTTCTTATATGGTAGAAAAAATTTAGGATGCTCTCCTTAAAATACAACAACCCCCTCTTTTTTTACAACCTAAACATAAGCATTTCAATTATGCTTTAATTTATTGTACAGTCTCCGGTAAAATAGCCCCAATTGAACGGAAAGCCCATAGCGCAGCAAGGACTTGAAGCGAAAGCGGGACCGAACCCAACCTAAGCATTACAGGCAAGCCGCTCCAAAAAAATAAGCACTACTTCTTTTTTTTCTTACCTTAGCACACCTCAGAAATAACACCTATCTGGTTTAATATTGGAGGAAAGTTGTATGCAAGGTTAACCGGAATTAAAATTATATATTTATTATTGCGGTAACCGCCCCTAACCTTATGAAGAGACTTCTACTGGCTATATTATTCTTTTTTACTACTTATTTTGCCCAGGCCCAGGTGCTATTGGGTATTCCGCAAGTGGTAAATTACAATAATGAGCAGTATAATGGCGGTATTCAGAATTGGGATGTAGAGCAGGATAAAAATGGCACCCTCTATTTTGGCAATAATGAGGGACTGCTTACTTTTAACGGCCGCTATTGGAACCTGTTCAGGTTGCCTAACTTTACCTCGGTACGTTCGGTAGGGATTGATTCTAAAAACCGAATTTACGTGGGCGGGCAAGATGAGTTTGGTTATTTCTACCCTAATGCACAAGGTGTTTTAAAATACACGTCGCTACTAAACCTGCTGCCCGAAAACATGCGGAAACTAGCCGATATATGGGGCGTTGCAATTGTGCGCGATGAAGTGTTTTTTAGGTCGATACATGCTATTCTGCATTATAAAGATGGGGTGATTAAAAGTTATAAAACCAATACTACCTGGCTGTTTATGGGCACGGCAAAGGGGAAAGTTTTTTCACAATCATCTGATTCGGGCCTGATGATTTACGACCACGAAATGTGGAAGCCTTTTTGCGTGGACAGCGTTTTAAACCGCTCAGGCATTACTGCAGTATTACCTTATGGCGGCGATACCTTATTGGTTTCGATGTTAAAAAAAGGCTTCTTTCTCGTCGTCAACCACCAGCTAAAACCTTTAAAAACCAGTTTGGACCAGGTTTTTTTAAACGAACGGGTTTATTTTACCACTCAAATCAGTCCGAATTTATATGGTGTAGCTACCACTTCGGGTGGGGTGTACATTATGACTAAACAGGGTAACCTGGTACAGAAATACAACTATAAAGAAGGCTTACAAAATAACAATGTAAGGGGTATACTGCTGGATAAGGATAAGAATATGTGGCTGGCCCTTGATGATGGAATTGCCTATGTGGCCATAAACAGTGCAGTTAAAAGTATTTCTCCCGATCGTAATAAGCAGATTACCAGTTACGCTTTTCTTAAATATGGCGGATCGATCTACATTGGCACTTCTTATGGCTTGTACCGTACCAAAATTAATACGGCTTTACCCGATTTAAGCTATTCGATAGCAAATTTTGAAGAGGTAAAAAACACCAAGGGGCAGGTATGGGGGCTTGATGAAATTAACAACCAGTTGCTCATGGCACACGAAGACGGAACCCTGCTGGTGAAGGATAATGCTGCCACCCCGCTGTACAGCTCAATTGGTACCTGGATGTACCAAAGCATGGATAATGTTTACCCAAGCAAAGAGGTAATTGCAGGCACTTATGCCGGACTACAGGAAATAAATTACGATGGAAGCCGCTTTATTAACGGCGGCAAAATTGCCGGGATTAATGAAACCCTACGCTTTATTGTGGCCGATAACAATAATCCCGATCTGATCTGGGCTTCGCATCCTTATCATGGTGTATATAAGATAGAACTAAAACCGGATCATAAAAGTATCCTGCATACCACGTTATGCTCTGATCGGGATGGCTTACCTACCAAGCTCTATAATTACGTATTCCACCTTAAAAATAGGGTGGTAATTGCTACTATAAGCGGGATTTTTGAATACAATGCGGTCAGTAAAAAGTTTATCCGGTTTAAATTGTTGGGATCGGCACTCAATGGTGTTCCGATCCAGTACCTTAAAGAAGATAACGATGGTAATATCTGGTTTATAACCAATAAAAAAGTAGGCGTAATCGATTTCCACAGACCGCAGGGCAAAAATGCTTTCAGTATTTTATACCTGCCGGAGCTAAATGGTAAGGTGGTTGGTGGTTTCGAATCGATATATACGCCCGATAGCAAAAACATATTTATAGGTGCAAATAAAGGGGCTTACCATATCAATTACCAGAAATACATTCAGAATATAACCCGGCCAAATGTAGTGCTAGGCATGGTTAAATTAATGGGTAATAAAGACAGTGTGGTTTTTGGAGGCTATTTTGTAAATAAAGGCGCCATTGTGCCGAAGCAAGATTTGCAAGAAATACCTGAATATGTATACAGCTTAAATTCTATCCATTTCGAATATGCTTCTACGCTTTTTGAGCACGATAAAAATATTAAATTCAGCTACCAGCTTATTGGCTTTGATAGCGAATGGTCGGCATGGAGCACAAAAAGTGAAAAAGACTATACCAATTTACCTGCCGGAAAATATACGTTTAATGTAAAGGCCAGTACCGGTATCAGTAACGAATCGGATGTGGTAAGCTATACTTTTGTAGTACTGCCCGCCTGGTACAATGCCATATGGATGAAGATTTTTTACCTGATCCTGGTGATACTGTTAATCAGGTTGATTATCAGGTGGCAAAAAAAGAAACATATAAAAGAGCAGGAGCGGATGAGTTACCTGCATCAGCTGGAGCTGGACCGGAATGAAAAGGAAATTGTCAGACTGCAGAACGAAAAGTTAGAGGCCGATGTAAATTACAAGAATAAAGAACTTTCTACCATGACCATGCACCTGGTGCAACGCGGTAAGGTATTGGCTAAAATTAAAGAGGTGATATCGGCCGTAATTAAAAACCATGATATTAACGAAAGCTCGCCAAGTTTCAGGCACCTGATCAGGCTGATTAAAGATGTAGAAAAGAAAGACCAGGAACTGGATCATATGAGCGTACACTTTAATCATGTAAACACCGAATTTTTTAATAAGCTTAAAGACATCTACCCTGATTTAAGTCAGAACGATTTAAAGTTTTGTGCCTATTTATCGATGAATCTTTCGTCAAAAGAAATGGCGCAGTTGATGAATGTAACCATTAAAGCTATCGAAGTGGGCCGATATCGCTTAAGAAAGAAACTTCAGCTTAAGCCTGAGACTAATTTATATGAATTTCTGATCAACATTGCCCGCCAAAAAACATCATAAACCGATGTTTTTGTTACAATAGCAACATTTTTAGTTAAAACAACTTAAGTGCTTGCAAATCAGTATTGCTGTGTATTTCCTGTAGGGCTTATGTAGGCCTAAAAATCTTCTTTTTCGGTTAATTGAGGGCTCCTGTATGGTTTGTGTAGTAGCGCAAAATTGTTCAATTGTATTGCACGGCTATAGATTTGATTTATGAAACGGGCTACCAAAGCCCCAGTCATTAACTAACCAAATATTAACTTAAAACTAATTTCTATGAGAGGAAGATTTACATTCGTATTCTTCATGTACTGTCTCCTGGCATTTCCGCTGGCCTTATTGGCACAAGACATACCGGTTACAGGAAAAGTAACAGAACAAAATGGTGCCCCTTTACCTGGCGTAACAGTTAAGCTTGATGGAACTACCAAAGCTGCATCTACTGATGCCAATGGTGTTTTTAGTATCCAGGCACCTGTTGGCGGCAAATTGACCATCAGTTTAATAGGCATGGCAACGCAAACGGTAACTGTTCCGGCAGGCGGCCGGATTAATGTTTCGCTTTCAGCCGATTCGAAAGATTTAACGGAAGTGGTTGTAGTGGGTTATGGTACACAGAAAAAAGCCCTGGTAACCGGGTCAATCTCGAGCGTAAAGGCAAAAGATCTGGAATCGATGCCTATTAACAGGGTAGAGCAAGCCTTACAGGGAAGAACATCTGGTTTAACTATTGCCAGTGGCAATGGACAGCCGGGATCTGCTTCAACAGTGAGAGTGAGGGGCTTTACCTCTTTTGCATCTTCAGGTAATAACGATCCGCTTTGGGTTGTTGATGGTGTAATTGTAGATAATGGTGGCATTGGTTATTTAAATCAATCAGACATCGAATCTATTGAGGTTTTAAAAGATGCAGCTTCGCAGGCAATTTATGGTGCCCGGGCGGCAAACGGGGTAATTATTATCTCAACCAAGAAGGGTAAAGAAGGAAGGTTATCCATAAATTACAATGGATTTTACGGTACACAGGCGCCGGCTAAAAAGCTAAAACTACTAAACGCAAGTGAATATGCAACGATCAGAAATGAAGCATATTCAAATAGTTATAATGCAGCAACTGATGGCCCTTTAACACTTCCGTATTCAAATCCATCATCTTATGGAGAAGGCACTGATTGGCAATCGGTTGTTTTTAATAACGATGCCCGCAGGCAAACCCACGAGTTTAGCGTTTCTGGCGGAACCAATAAATCTACCTTTTATACTTCTTTTGGTTATATAGATCAGGAAGGTATTGTAGCCACGCCGATTTCTAATTTTAATCGTGCTAACATTCGTATTAATTCTACATTTAAGCCTGCCAAGTGGATAAGCTTTGGCGAGAATTTAGGCTATAGCCATTCGGTTAACAGTTCTTTAGGTAATACCAATAGTGAGTTCGGTGGCCCTTTAAGTTCGGCAATCCATTTAGATCCAATTACCCCGGTTATTCAAACCGATCCAACTGCTATAGGGAAATCTCCTTATACCATTGCGAATATTATAAGAGATCCGGCAAGAGGATTTCCTTATGGTATTTCTGGCCCTGTTGGTCAGGAAATGAGTAATCCGCTGGCTTATATTCAAACCAGATTGGGTAACTATGGTTGGGATCACAACATCGTTGGTAATGCTTTCTTGGAAATTGAGCCCATTCAGAATTTAAAATTCAGATCATCGCTGGGAACGAAACTTGCTTTTTATGGTTCGGAATCTTATACCCCGTTATTCTGGTTAAGTCCTTCGAACACCAATACTAAGGCGAATTTCTATCGCGAGATGAATATGACATTAAATTATAACTGGGAAAATACCATCAGCTATTCAAAAAGCTTTGGTAAACATCATGCATATGCTATTTTCGGTCAAGGTTATTATATGGACAACAATAACCGTGGCTTAAACGTAAGGTTTAACAATATCATTGCACAGAATTTTTATCAGAGTAATTTAAATTATAAACCGGCAACTGCCGATATTCAAGGTGATGGTAGTGATGCTACCTTGCATGTTGTTAACTCATTATTTACCCGTGTAACTTATGATTATGATGAAAAATATCTATTTACAGGTATTATTCGCCGTGATGGTTCTTCACGCTTTGGTACAAACAACCGGTTTGGTTACTTCCCTTCAGCTTCAATAGGTTGGGTGCCTACAAAAGAGGCTTTCTGGAAAGAAAACAACATCGTTAATTTCTTAAAATTACGCGGTAGCTACGGAATTACAGGAAACGATGCAATCGGCGATTTCAGTTACGTATCATTGGTAAACAGCGGACGTAATTATACTTTTGGTACTACAGATGTAAGCACTATCGGATGGAGCCCGGCCGCCTTATCAAATCCTGATTTGAAATGGGAAGAAACCCACCAAACAGATATTGGTTTAGATGCTACATTGTTCAATGATTTTACACTTAGTGCCTCTTACTTCAAAAAGAAAACTATTGGTGTATTGCAAACGCCTTCTATTCCACTTTATTTAGGTGCCGCTGGTGGTGCCGCAGAAAATGTTGGTGATATGCAGAACACCGGTATAGAATTCGAATTAGGTTACAGAAAAAAAATCGGCGAGCTTAATTTAGGTATTAATGCCAATATCTCAACTTTAAAAAATAAGGTAACCAAGTTATTGCCCGGAAGAGAGTTTATAGAGGATAACGCACAAAGTTTTCAGGGCATGGGTAACTTCACCCGTACCGCAATCGGGCGATCATTCAATGAGTTTTATGGGTATGATGCGGTTGGTATTTTCCAGTCGCAGGCAGAAATTAATGCCTACACAGGACCAGGTGGCACAGTGCTGCAACCTGCTGCAAAACCCGGAGACATTAAATTTGCCAACTTAGATGGAAATGAAACTATAAATGGTAGTGACCGTACTTATTTAGGTAGTCCGCTTCCAAAATATACATACGGTATTACCATTAATTTGGCATATAAAAACTTTGATTTTGTTGCCTTCGGAAATGGTGTAGGTGGAAATATGATCTTTCAGGGATTAAGACGTTTAGATGTAACCTATGGAAACTGGCAAAAATCTATTCTTGATAGGTGGACACCTACAAACCCGTCAACTACTGTTCCGCGTGTTGCAGATAAAGATCTTAACGGAAACTATACCAAGTTCTCTAAAAATTATTTGGAAAAAGGAGATTATTTCCGTTTAAAAACCCTTCAGGTAGGTTATAACCTTCCAGGTAATGTGATTAAAAAAATTGGCGCACAAAAAGTTCGGGTATATCTGATGAGTGAAAACCTTTGGACCATTACAAAGTATACCGGTTACGATCCCGAAATCGGTGGAACCGTATTGGGTATAGATCGGGGAATTTATCCGCAAGCCCGTTCGTTTATGGTAGGTTTAAATGTTGGATTCTAAAAAAAATTAAAATGAAAAAGAATATTTTAGCTATTGCAGCACTTTTAACCGCTTCTCAACTAATCGTTTCTTGTCAAAAACAACTGGACGTAAATCCGCGTGAACGTATTTTAGAGACAAGTTATTATCAAAGCCAGCAGCAAGCTTTTACTGGTTTGGTAGCTGTTTATGATCAATTGGGTAATCAGTCTAGTGGCTACCTCACAAAACTTAATTTATTTAGCTCTGCATCAGATGATCATTTCGCCGGTGCCGATTCTCCATCAGATTTAGGAGATATGCAAGCAATGAATAATTATACGGTAAACTCATTATCGGGTGGCCCAAGTTATTTGTGGAGTAAAGGCTTTACCGGCGTTTACCGCGCAAATGTTTTATTGAAAAAAATAGAAGGCATTACAATGGATGCTTCAACCAAGGCAAGGTATATTGCTGAAGCTAAAGCATTACGTGCGATATTTTATTTTGATTTGGTGCGTATCTTCAAAAATATACCACTAATCTTAGCACCAGTAGAGCCTTCTGCTATGTTCGATGTTACACAGGTTGCCCCTGCCGATGTTTATAAACAAATAGAAACAGACTTAACAGAATCATTATCTGCTCTTCCTGTAACTATCCCTACTGCTGATGCAGGGCGTTTGAATCAAGGGGCAGTTCATGCAGTTTTAGGCAAGGTTTACTTATGGCAAGAAAAATGGGCTCCGGCAGCTGCAGAATTTGCATTGGTTAATGGTACCGCACCAGGCGCGAGTACTTATGGATATAAGCTATTACCAAACTTTGCCGATCTGTGGAATTGGAAAAACAAATTTAACTCAGAATCTATTTTAGAACTCAGCTACAATACTACCTCAAATATGGGTTGGGGTAATGTAGGAAGCCGCGAAGGTAATGTTATGGGTATTTTAGTAGGGCCGCGTAACTATGTGCCTGTAATTGCTGCACAGGCACCAGACTATGTTTCGGGTTGGAGTGTTATGCCGATAACCAAAGAGTTATTCGATTTAATTCACTACGACCCGCGTAATAAACCTACGGTTGCCAATTTAGATAGTTTGGAGAAAGCTGGTATTGTAACCTACAAACATGCCAATGATAATACCGGATATTTTGTTGAGAAATATGCTGGAAGAGTTTCTACCAAAGCTGCTGTTGGCCAGTTAGAATTAAACTTTGGTCAGAATATGTACGAAATACGTTTGGCAGATACATACTTAATGGAAGCCGAAGCATTATTGAAAAGTGGCGCTGCAGTTGGTGCAGGTACCCGGGCATACATTTTCTTCAATGCAGTAAGGGCCCGTGTAGGTTTAAATCCTGTTGCGGTAACCATGGATAACATCATGAAAGAAAGACGTTTGGAACTGGTAGCCGAAGGACAAAGGTGGTTTGATTTGGTTAGGTGGAAACTGGCCCCAACCAAACTGGCTTATAAAGGATTTCAGGCAAATAAAAACGAGACCCTGCCCATCCCACAGGCTGAGTTAAACAACACCAAAATTCTTCAGAGTAAAGAGTGGGGCGGCACAAAATAAGTTGCCATCTAAATAACCTTAAAGTTTAATTGTTAACAGGGAGAAAGCGAGTTCTTTCTTCCTGTTTTTTAATCCGATCATCATTGTCTATGCTACTTACTAAACGGCTCCTTTTTATGGCCTGTGTTTTTACCTGTTCATCACTTTCCGCTATTGCCCAAAACCAGGCAGGTGTTTGGCTTACCAAGGCAGACCGATCTGTTTTGTTTGCTAAGCAAGCGGCCAGAATAAGTTTTAATGTAGCTAAAAACAACCTGCCAACCATTACTGTAAACGACAAAGAAACTTATCAAACAATTGATGGCTTCGGTTATGCCTTAACCGGTGGAAGTGCGCAGCATATTGTTAAAATGTCGGCACCAGCCAGAGCGGCTTTATTGAAAGAGTTATTTGCTACTGATGGAAACAACATCGGGGTAAGCTATATCAGGTTAAGCATTGGTGCTTCTGATTTAAATGAAAAAGTATTTTCTTATAACGACCTTCCCGAAGGACAAACCGATTTAACACAGGCTAAATTTGATTTGGGCCAGGATAAAATGGATGTGATTCCGGTAATGAAGGAAATCCTCACGATAAACCCAAAGTTAAAGATTATGGGCTCGCCATGGTCTCCTCCCTTATGGATGAAAACTACTTATGATGCCCGGGGAGGCATGTTAAAACCTGAGTTTTATGACGCTTACGCTAAATATTTTGTCCGTTATGTGCAGGAAATGCAAAAAGAAGGTATCCCGATTGATGCGATTACCGTTCAGAACGAACCTTTACACCCCGGCAATAATCCCAGTTTGCTGATGGTTGCACCAGATCAGGCGCTTTTTGTAAAGAAATTTCTCGGTCCTGCTTTTGCTAAAGCCAATATTAAAACCAAAATTATTGTGTACGATCATAATGCCGATCGCCCGGATTACCCGATTAGCATTTTAGATGATCCTGAAGCCAAAAAATATATAGATGGATCGGCCTTTCACCTGTACGGAGGAAAGATTGAAGCTTTAAGCGATGTGCACAATGCCCATCCTGATAAGAACATTTACTTTTCTGAGCAAATGGTAGTAGAACAGCCAGATGCTGCGGATATTAAAATTGTTAATCCGGTTAGTCGTTTGATTATCGGTGCTACCAGAAACTGGAGCAAAAATGTATTGGAGTGGAATCTGGCAGCCGATCCCGAGAATAAACCTTATACCGATAGGGGTGGTTGCTCCATGTGCCAGGGTGCCGTAACCATTGATAAAGATGCCTATAGCAGAAACCTGGCTTATTATTCCATTGCCCATGCTTCTAAGTTTGTGCGGCCGGGCGCTGTTCGGGTGGCTACAAACGATTTAATCGATCTGCCAAATGTTGCCTTTAAAACGCTCGGTGGCAAACACGTTTTAATCGTAGCCAATAGCGGCAAAAATGCCACTACGTTTAATATTAGCTTTAATGGCAAAACACTTGTAGCAACACTCGATAAAGGATCTGTAGCCACTTATATCTGGTAATTATCTAAATCTAACCTTTAATTTATGTCTTTTACAAAATCAATCTTATATATTTTTCTGCTCAGCATTGTTTCGTTTACAGGGTTTAGTCAAGGATTTTTAAAGGCCGATGGCAAAAAAATAGTCAATGCAAAAGGCGAGAATGTTTTGCTCCGCGGTTTTGGTTTAGGGGGCTGGATGTTGCAAGAGGGCTACATGCTCAAAATCAACAAAGAAGCCCAACAGTACCGCATCCGCGAGCGCATAGAGGAACTGATGGGCCCAAAACAGACCCAGGAGTTTTATGATGCCTGGCTGGCCAACCACATGCGCAAAATAGATGTCGATTCGATGAAGCGCTGGGGTTTTAATTCCATCCGTTTACCCATGCACTACAATTTATATACCCTTCCGGCAGATAAAGAGCCTGTTGCAGGCAAAAATACCTGGCTGGAGAAAGGTTTTGCCCTAACCGATAGCTTACTAGCCTGGTGTAAGGCCAATAAAATGTACCTGATTTTAGATTTGCACGCTGCACCAGGTGGACAAGGAAACGATTTAAACATCGCCGACCGCGATCCATCGAAACCTTATTTGTGGGATAGTGAGGCCAATCAGGAAAAAACGATAGCACTCTGGAAAAAACTGGCCGAGCGTTATAAAGATGAACCTTATATTGGCGCATACGATATTTTGAACGAACCCAATTATGGTTTCTCAAACCCTGATGAAGATAAAAACGGAACAAAGGAAAAAGTAAATGCACCTTTAAGAAAATTAATGGTCGAGATTACCAAAGCCATCCGCGAAGTTGATCAAAAACACATCATTATTATCGAAGGCAATGGTTGGGGCAATAATTACAATGGCATTTTTCCATTATGGGATAAAAACATGGTTTTGAGTTATCATAAATACTGGAATTATAACGATCAGGCTTCAATAGCACATATTATTAAAGCCAGAGATGAGCAGAATGTTCCGGTTTGGCTTGGCGAAACAGGAGAAAATTCGAATGTCTGGTTTACGGATGCCATCCATCTTTTGGAAAAGAATAATATTGGCTGGTCTTGGTGGCCATTGAAAAAGATAGGGGAAAATAATCCGATGGAAATTAAATCGAACCCTAATTACGACGCGCTGGTAAAGTACCTCAATAACGGTGGAAACAAACCTAAAGACAGCAATGTATACAGTGGTTTAATGGAGCTGGCTATTTATTCGAGATTAGAAAATACCATCATTCACAGCGATGTGATCGATGCCATGATCCGTCAGCCCTTTAGTAACGAAACAAAGCCGTTTAAGCCCAATTTAATTAAAGATAAAAGCATTGTGTATGCTGTAGATTACGATTTAGGTAAAAACGGCAAAGCTTATTTTGATACCGATACAGCCGATTACCATACTTCAACAGGAAAACGATCAAGCGGAAACCGCGGTCGGATTTACAGGAACGATGGTGTGGATATTGTTAAAGATTCTACCCGGTACGAAAAGTATTATGTAAACCATATCGAAAAGGGAGAGTGGCTGCAGTACACCGTAAATGTTTCGCAAAAAGGGACTTACATTTTAAAAATAAATGCTGCGGCAGATAACGCCGGAGGTAGGATTACCATTATAATCGATGGCAAGGTGGTAGCTAAGGATATTGTGGTGCCTAATACCGGAGACAATAAGAAGTTTACAACATTTGAGGTTAAAAAGCTTGCTTTAAAAGCAGGTAGACAAAAGATTAAAGTTTTAACAGCTGTTGGCGGTTATAATTTTGGTTATATTCAATTCGTAAAATAAAACAAAATATCATTTTGAAAGGCGTAAAACGTATCCTGCTCATTTTGGGAGCAATTGCCATTGCAGTTGTTGTTCTTTCGAGATGCATGAATGTGGCCGACCGATTGCCTGAAGATGCAAGGGGAAAGGCCTATGCCGGAGCGGCTACCTGCGCGAAATGCCATAAAGATTTATCGCAGTCTTATGCACATAGTCCGCATGGTTTAACCTCTAAGCCTGTTGTAGATGCTGCTTTGTTAAAAATTTTCGCTCCTGATTCGAATAGTTTCCAATATGATGCAAACCAAAAAGTAATAGTAGAAAAGAGAGACAGCGGTATATTTCAGGTCGCTTATCAGCATGGAAAAGCTGTGCGTGCGCAAAAGTTTGATATGCAGTTCGGTTCAGGCGAAAAAGCCTTTACTTATACCTATTGGCAAGGAAAGAAAATGTACGAACTGCCTTTATCTTACTTTGCTGCTATTAAGAATTGGGCCATCAGCCCTGGTTTTCCAAAAGAAAGCTTTTATTATGATCGGGCGATAACGAGCCGTTGTTTAGAGTGCCACGCCTCTTATGTAGATATTAAAATCACACAAAAATCTACTTTTTCAAAAGATGAGGAAATGGAAAAAGGCTCCGTTATTTATGGGATAGATTGCGAACGTTGCCATGGGCCAGCTAAAAAACATGTTGTTTTTCATATGGAGAACCCCGAAGAAAAGACTGCAAAATTTATCACATTGTATAAAACACTTAGCCGTAAACAAAAGATGGATGTTTGCGCTGTTTGTCATTCGGGCAATACGCTGGTAGCACAGCAATCTGTATTCGGTTTCCAGCCTGGCGATGATCTGGATGCTTATTATTCGCAGGATTTTACAGGTTTTGGTGGTGGTAATATTGATGTACACGGTAACCAAAGCGCCATGTTACAGGGCAGTAATTGCTATCGGAAAAATGAAACCATGACCTGCCAATCGTGCCACAATACACACGAAAATATTAAAGGGAACTTAAGCCTTTATTCGCAACGCTGTATCAATTGCCACAAAAGTACCAAGCATAGCAAAGCCACTTTAGCAAAAGGGTTGCTGAGTACCAATTGTATCGACTGCCATATGCCTAAAGAATCTTCAAAGCTGATTACCTTTCAACAGGCGGGAAAAGATCATTTAAGTCCATACCGGTTACGTTCACACCATATTGCCATTTATCCCGTTATTAATAAGTAAAACCTAAACTTGTATTAAGAAATTCCCCACTATCCATTAATAGGGCTTGGATTTCGTACATTTGGTTTCCACCTTAAAAATTAGATAGTAGCCAATATGCTCGTAAAACACTACTTAGCTTTATTCTTCCTCCTTTTTTTCTCAACCACTATTTTTGCTCAAAAGAAATTTACCCTTAGCGGCACCATCCGTGATGGCGGTACAGGTGAAACTTTAATCGGCGCTACAGTAAGGATTACTGGAGCGTCAACCGCGGCAACTTTAACCAATAACTATGGCTATTTTGCCTTGAGCCAACCTGAGGGAACTTATACCGTTTCTGTGAGTTATACAGGTTATGCGGCTGTTGTTAAAACCATCAATTTAACAAAAGATACCAAGTTAAATGAGGAATTAAAAAGTGCAAATGAGCTGGCAGAAGTAACGGTAAGTGCTAATAACCGTAAAAACGAAAACGTTAAAAGTGCACAGATGGGCCTGGAGCGGATCGATATGAAATCGCTCAATTCCATTCCGGTGCTGCTTGGCGAAAAAGATATCTTAAAAACCATCCAGTTGTTACCAGGCGTAAAATCGGGTGGTGAAGGGAACACAGGTTTCTATGTTCGCGGTGGTGCCGCCGACCAGAATTTAATCATTTTAGATGAAGCCGTAGTGTACAACTCTTCGCACTTGCTGGGCTTTTTCTCTACGTTTAATGCCGATGCGATTAAGGATGTAAGTTTGTACAAAGGTGGCATGCCTGCACAATACGGGGGCAGGTTATCGTCGGTTTTAGATGTTAAAATGGATGATGGGAACAATAAAGAATTTAAATTTCAGGGTGGGATCGGACTGATTGCCTCACGTATAAAAGCAGAAGGGCCGATTGTAAAAGACAGGGGTTCGTTTATGGTAAGTTTCCGCAGAACGTATATCGATCTGTTTTTAAGGTCTTCGCCCGATTCGACTGTAAATGGGAGTACGTTAAATTTTTATGATATTAATGCAAAGGCAAATTATAAGATCAACGATAAGAACACCATTTATATTTCCGGCTATTTTGGCAAGGATAATATCGGGGTTAAAGATCTGTTCGAAAACAATTGGGGCAATGTAACCACCACCATCCGTTTAAACCATATTTTTAGCGATCGTTTGTTTTCGAATACCTCATTAATTTACAACAACTATAATTATACCGTTCGCTTATTAAATGATGCGACCAATTTTAAAGCAACCTCACTGGTTCGGGATTTTAACTTTAAAGAAGATTTTCAGTATTTCAGCAACAAGCATATACTTCGCTTTGGTATCAATGCCACGCAGCACCGTATTTCGCCGATTGATATTGATAGTGATGAAGCATCGCAGGTAAATTCGCTTACACAGGAGAGGCGTTATGGTATCGAATCTGCGGCTTACATTTCTGACGAATGGGCCGTAAACGAACATTTAAACTTTTTATATGGTGTACGTTTGGCTGCTTTTTCTTTAATGGGCCCTGGTAATTTTAGTACCTATGATGCCGATGGAAACATCCTGTCGACAGAAAATGTAGCCAAGGGAAAATTCCATAAAAACTACTTTAACCTGGAGCCACGTTTTTCGGTGAGCTATCTGTTTAACGAAGAAAATTCGATTAAGGCGTCTTATAACCGGAATACCCAGAATGTCCATATTTTAACCAACGCTACTTCCAGCTCACCGACTGATCAGTATGTGTTGAGCAGTACCAATATTAAACCCGAAATTGCCGATCAGGTGGCTTTGGGGTATTTCAAAAACATTCAGGATAACAATTATGAACTCTCGGGAGAGATTTATTATAAGTGGCTTCAGAATCAGATCGACTATAAAAATGCGGCAGAACTGTTGGCCAACTCAAATGTAGAATCAGAACTTTTATATGGAGTAGGCAGGGCTTATGGAATGGAACTATTTTTTAAAAAGAAATTTGGCAAACTGAACGGTTGGGTGGGATATACCTTATCGCGCACCGAACGTAAGTTTACCGAGCTCAATAATGGTAAATATTTTCCCGCAAGGCAAGATCGCACGCACGATATTTCGTTGGTGGGCATTTACAACATGACCAAGCGGTGGACATTCTCCTCAAGCTTTATTTACAGCACTGGGAATGCCGTAACCTATCCGGCAGGGAAATACAGTGTTGGCGGACAAATGGCTTACTATTATACGCAAAGAAATGCAGGCCGAATGCCTTATAATATGCGATGGGATGTAAGTGCGACTTTAGAGGGGAAACCCGGTAAGAAATACCAATCGAGCTGGAATTTTGGAATCTATAATTTATTGGCCCGAAAAAATCCGTATGCCATTGAATTTATTACCGATCCTGATCATCCAGGCAAAACTGCTGCCCAGCAAACTTCGCTGTTCGGTCTTATCCCATCAATTACCTGGAACTTTAAATTTTAAAAGCATGAAAAAACTGTTTATATACTTTTCGCTGTTCACTCTCTGTTTTACAGGTTGCAAGAAAATTATTCAAATTGATACTGAAAATGCTGATCCGCAGCTAGTAATTGAAGGTAGAATCAATGATCAACTGATTGATCAGGAGATTAAGATCAGCAAAACCATTGGTTATACCGAAGCGAATGTTTTTCCGAAAATTTCGGGTGCAAGTGTAACTGTAACCGATAATAAGGGGAATACTTATGTTTTTAAAGAAGGTACAACTCCAGGAACCTATATCAATAAAATGAAAGGCGTGCCCGGTGTTACCTATAATTTAAATGTTATTGCCGAAGGGCAAACTTACACCGCCAGCTCAAAAATGCCCAATGTGGTTAAAATGGATTCGATAGGAGTGATTAAAAACTTTTTCTTTGGGAGAGAGCGTAAAACCGCTGCCGTATTCTTTAAGGATCCAGCCAACGAAACCAATTTTTATCATTTTAACCTGTATGTAAATGATATTTTATCGGAACGTTTCTATGTAAATAACGATCGTTTAACAAATGGAAACGACTTAAGGATCCAGTTATTTTTTAAACCACCTACTAACGACCACGACAGTGATGAGTTGAATTCGAACGATAAGATTAAAATAGAAATGGAGTGTATCGATTCTAATGTTTTCGATTATTGGTATGCTTTAAGTCAGCAATCGAACCGGGGGCCAAACCAGGGTACAACTCCGGCCAACCCCACTTCTAATATTTCTAATCAGGCACTCGGCTATTTTAGTGCCAATACTTACCAGGTGCTATCAGCAACTGTGAAATAAAATCTTTTTGGTCATTCAAATTGATTAAAAACAGCTTAGAATTTTTACTGTTAAATAAACATGAAAGTATTTATAAGTGGCAACATTGCTTCAGTTGGCATAAAAGAACTGGAAGAAAATAATATAACCATCACCCAATGGAAAGAAAACCGACAGATTACAGCCGAAGAACTGATTGAGGCCTGCCAGGATCAGGATGCTTTGATCAGTGTTGGTCCGAATAAGATTAATGCCCAATTTTTAAAGGCCTGCAGCCATTTAAAGGTGATTGCTTTACACGCTGTAGGGTACGATCAGGTTGATGTGGCTGCGGCTAAAAGCTTAAATATCCCCATCGGGAATACGCCTGGTGTTTTGAGCGGGGCAACTGCTGATACTGCTTTTTTATTGATGCTTGCTGTTTCGAGAAAGGCCTTCTTCGCGCACAAAAAAATCATTAAAGGTAAATGGAAAAACTATGAGCCAACCCCCGAACTGGGCATTGAAGTAAATGGCAAAACCCTTGGCATTTTTGGCTTAGGGAAAATTGGATTGGAGATGGCGAAAAAATGTATTGGCGCCTATCGAATGCCAGTAATTTACCATAACCGATCACGGAACGAGGAAGCTGAAAAAGAAATCGGAGCCAAATATGTTTCATTCGAAGAACTTTTGGCACAAAGTGATGTGCTCTCCATCCACACAGCGCTAACGCCCGAAACGAAGGATAAATTTACGCTTGATGTTTTTAAACAGATGAAACCCAATTCAATTTTTATTAACACGGCCAGAGGTGGTATTCATAATGAAAAAGATTTGATCCGGGCGCTGGAAGAAAAGATCATTTGGGGAGCAGGCTTAGATGTAACCAATCCTGAGCCAATGGATAGAGATAATCCTTTGCTATCGATGGAAAGTGTTGCAGTTTTACCACATATTGGTTCGGCTACGGAAGAAACCAGGGCGGCCATGGCCCAGATTATTGTTAAGAATGTTCTGGCTGGATTGAAAGGAGAGAAGCTGCCGTTTGAGGTATGAAGAAGGATTAAACTTTTATGATTAGTTAATGGTTCATAGTCTGATGGCTATGATCCCTTAACTATACAGATCTAAAATGGTTGATAGTCTGTTAGCTATTGGCTATGGACTATCAACCATGGACTGTCTACATTAATTTATTTTACGCTGTACTTAAACACCGATCTTCCTAAATTTCCGTTGGCATCTATACCTTCGATAATTACTTTATACTGGCCTTTACCATCTGCGTTGTAATATTCGAAAGAAGCATTACCCGTAGCATCGGTTACCACTTTAGGGTTCCAGTAGATGGTTGTTCTTAAATCGTTGCGGTTCATGCTTGCAGGAACATCATATTTTGGAGAATAGAACTGTTTTTCTTTGTTGTAACCCTGTGGTGAGAAGGTAAGTTCGTAGTATTTGGGTAGCATATCCAGCAACTGCGCTTTAGATATTTTAGTGCCTTTTGGTGCTTTCTTCTGGTTGAATACGATCACCCCGTTTACATTATTTGCACGATTAACCAAGCCTAAATCATCTCTTAAAAATACCTCAACCGATTCGATCTGGTTGGCATCTAATGTATTGATCTGGTTTACATCCACGTTCATTCCATTGATAAAGATACCCATCGGGATTTTTTTGCCCTGATTATAATCTCTGCTCACATAGAAATTGTTATCTGCAAATGTAACACCAGCCAACATGCCCTGTAAACAGTTAATCAATAAGCCACAACCTTTTAACCGGTCTCCACTAACTTCATGGTCGGCCATTTGGCTTAGTCCGCTCAGTGCAGGATAGTCCTTATGACTTACTTTTGGAACAACCGCGGCTTTAATGTTTACATCTTTTAAGGTATGTAAATAAGCGTATTGTCTTTTGCTGTTATCTAAGTAATTGGTTAAAGCACTGTCTATATTTAAAACTTCTTCAGCAGCACTAAAGTTTCTGGTTAATGTAGGTACCGGTGCACCATTTAGGCTTAAGGTCATGTTTTTATAGTTTACATTATACTTAGCGGTAATAGTCACTTTAGAGGAGTCGTTAAACACCAGGTTCTGGAATTTAAAATTCCCAACAGGATCTGTGGTACTTTCTAAATTAAAGCGTTTATCAGGTATGGTTAATAACAAAGCTCCTTTTCTAACCGGTATGCCATTGTTCTGTCTTAAAATACCCGAAATTTCGATGCCTTGCTCTGGTAAGAAATCAATTTTAGGTAATTTATTGGCAATAATATCAGTGTATTTAAAACTGCGATAGCCCTGGGTAAGTAACAATACATCTAAATCTGCGTTTTTCTTCTCATCGGGTGCATTAAAGTAATAATTTGCTTTTTCGATATAACCCTTAACATCGCTGCTTAATAACAGGCCTGTTAAAATAGTGCTGGTCGCATCCTCGCTTGATGGAACCTTCGATTCATCTACAACAGCTACCGAGAAGCTGCCTTCTACAGGGGCGCCATCTTTTTTAGCTGCCACGTTTATTTTAACTTTTTTCTTGATACCGTAAGTAGTTGCAGCACTGGTTAAAGTTACGGCCATGGTATTTTTATGCTGAACAAAAACCAATCGTTCGCTTAACGGTTTACCATATTCATTAAATAAGGTAAATTGTGCAATTCCATTCGGGAATTTAGATTTAAGTACGGTGGTATTATACGTTTTGTTCGATAATGCTGTTTGCGCACCATAGCAGATAACACCTTTGCTCTGCGCAATTAAATAAAGCTTTTTGCCCTGGTTTTGCTCAAAGAAAGCATCATTTGCTGCAATTTTTATGGCTATATTATCTGCGCTGCTGTTATCTATATTCACAGTAACACCAATTGCTGCAACTGCAGGCAAATTATAATTTTGGGTAGTACCATCAGCATAAGTAACTGTTGCTTTGTAGGTTTTTCCAGCTTCAGCCAATAAGTTGAAACTGCCCATCCCTAAATGCTGAGCGGCAAAAGCAGCAACAGTTTTGCCGTCGCTATCGGTTACTGTACCTTTTGAGTTAATGCCCAAACCATCACTTTTAATGGCTTTAAAGGCGACCTTGTTGGTTAAGCCGGCAATTAAACTTCCACCTTCAGGGAAGAATTGAAAATCTTTGCTTAAAATAGCATTTTTAAGTTGAAAGCTACTGCTCGCCACATCTTTATCGGTTGTATTAATGCTGGTAATCAGTTCGCCTTTTTGTAATTGATATTCTGCCTTTTGTGCATTGCTCATGGCTATTGTTAAAAAACCATTGGCATCTGTTGTGCCCCTTCCTTTGGCAATAACTGTATAACTGGTAACCACTTGCCAGCTTACATTTTTATTGGCGTAAGGTTTATTGTTGGCATCTTTAAATTGTACGCGTGCATCAATTTTCTCCAACTTATCGGTAGAGGTATTTTTATAAGTGATATGGGTTTTTACTTCTTTATCAATGGCTTCTCCTACATAAAAAGTCTTGTTAAAATAAGCCGGATCTTCACTGTTTAGCATCCATAAAGTATAAGCCCTGATATGGTAGTTACCTTGTTTGTAATTAACCTGATCTAAGGGGAAACTGCCGTAAGCAAAACCACCCGTAATGGGTAGTTTTAAGGTTTGGATAAGCGAATCTTTCTGATTGATCACATCTACATAAATGATCTTACTAATTGCAGATAAGAAATTCTGGTTTTCGGTAACATAAGCTTTAAACCAAACTGTATCGGCAACAGCATAATAAGGCTTATCGAAATGAAGATAAATTTTTTCAGCAGGATAATCGCTCAGCACCTTATTGGTTTTGTTAATGATGCTGTTTATGCTAATGGTATCGGTTTGAGCCGATGAAGAAAAACTTAGTGCTGATAGAAGTGACAGTATTATAAACGATAATCTAAAAATCTTCATGGATTGGATATTAAATGCTAAGCCCGTAAATATATCCAATTATAAATAGAGCACATAAAATGTGATGATGTTTAACATTTTTTTACAAAAGATTTAAGTTCATTGGTCATTAGTTCGCTGTTCATTGATTCATTCCCCGCATACCGTCCTCCTGAACTTGTTTCAGGATCTAATATGTGGGTACTTTTTAATGTTAACTGATTAATCGTTTAAATCGGTTAATTGTCTGCAAATCTCAGGCTGGTTCGATGGACGTTGGTTCATTCTGTGCGATACATTGGGAGGCGTCATCGCAATATGCTCTAAAACAAAACAGGCCACTAAAATAGCGGCCCGTTTTAAATTATGATGTTGTTTGCCTGTTATTTAAATTCGATCAAAAATTCTTCTTTAGGTGAACGTACCTTTTTAAGGTTTACCAACCAATCGCCGGCTTCATCCCTGTGCCCTAGTGGCAATAGCGTAACACTTTTTAAACCTTTTTTATCTAAACCTAAAAGTTCATCCAAAGCCGGACCATTAAAGCCTTCCATCGGAGTAGCATCTACTTTTAACAAAGCTGCTTCTGCAATAGCGATACCGAAACCGATATAAGCCTGACGGGCTGCATGGTTAAAGTTTTCTTCAGCAGTTCTGGATAAGATCATGCCTTTTAATTGCGCTTTGTAAGCATCGGTTCCACTTTCAGGTAAACCACGCTCCGCATTCATTCTGCTAAAAACAGCATCAATACCTTCTTCTGTATAGTTTTCGTTGGCTGCGAAAATTAATAGGTGAGAAGAGTCGATAACCTGCGATTGGTTATAAGCAATCGGTGCGATTTTCTCTTTTAATTCCTGGTTGGTTACCACAATTACTTTAAATGGCTGTAAGCCAGAAGATGTTGGTGCCAAGTGTGCTGCAGCAATAATTTTATCAACTTTTTCTTGTTCAACAGGTTGACCGTTCATTTTCTTAACGGCATAACGCCAGTTTAGGGCATCTATTAAGCTCATATTTCTGAAGATTTTTTTTAAATTTTATGAAGCAAATATGGAGATAAGGAACAAGCCTATTGTTGATGTATGGTAAGAAAAATTTTTGTTCGCTATCGGTTGGCTTCCAGCAACGGTAAAGAGCGATTTTCCATAGCCGTTGACTTCAGTCAACGGAAAAATGTGAAAAAGACTTATGCTATCGGTTGGTGTCTCACCGACCGAAATAGAAACATATTTATTAATTCTTGAATTAGGAAATGAGTGGCTGGTGGTTCTTGGCAGCTACAGCCCCGCTTTCGCTTATAGTCCTCGCTGCGCTCCGGGCTATTCCGCTCTATCGGGTTTAGGAACAAGGGTTTGTGCATCTTGCAACCCCACAAATGAAAACTGCTGTTTATTCTATCGGTTGGTGTCTCACCGGCAGAAATAGAAACATATTTATCATTTCTTGAATTAGGAAATGAGTAGCTTGTGGTTCTTGGCATTTTACAGCCCCGCTTTCGCTTATAGTCCTCGCTGCGCTCCGGGCTATTCCGCTCTATCGGGTTTAGGAACAAGGGTTTGTGCATCTTGCAACCCCACAAATGAAATACTGTTTGAGCCACCTAGCCCCGGTTGAAGTGTTACCCTGCAGCAACGAGGCACGAGTAAGCGAAGCGTAAAAGCGCAAAACGGGAAGAAACTTATTGTTTTGTACAGGCCTTGCGCTCCAGATGAAAATTTTTTGCTTGGTCTCGGTTGGCTAAAGCCAACGGTAAAGCTGGATTTTACTTAGCCGTTGACTTCAGTCAACGGTAATATTAAGGCACAAACCTCAAATCGCTGCGTACGGGGAAGTGATCGGATAATTTGGCCTGGGTAATTTTGTAGTTTAGTACCTCTAAATCTTTAGAAGTGGCGATATAATCGATCTGAAAATTGGGGAATTTACCATTATAGGTTTTGCCAAAGCCATTGCCCTTTTTAATAAAACTATTGTTTAATCCGGCGGTGATCTGGGTAACCACATAAGAAGCCGGGGTATCGTTAAAATCGCCGGCAATAAGGTAAGGGGTTTTACAGGTTGCCATTTCCTTTTTCATAATATCTACCTGACCGCTACGTTTCAAGAAAGCACTTTTTAACATCCTTAAAATACGTTTCGATGGTTGCAGTTCGGTATTCATTTCCTTTACCTTATCCAGGTATTCGTAATCCTGTTTTTCGAAAGAGATAGATTGAAAGTGTACGTTGTAAACCCGTAAGGTTTTCCCTTTGATGCTGAGGTCGGTATAAATACTCATGTTGCCGGGGAAACCTTCAACAAAAGGAATTTTACCAGAATCTTTAATGGGGAATTTAGAAAATATAGCTAAACCCGTGGCCTCGTAATCGTTTTTATTTGTGGGTACGAAGTAATAATATTTTGTGTTTAACAGTACTTTTAGGCTATCAACCGTATCAAAAGCGCCTTTGTAACGGGTAAAAAATTCCTGGAAACAGATGATATCAGGATTTTGATCTTTTACCACCTGAAGCATTTTTTCCTTTACCGATTCGGTATTGTCTTCGCCGTACAGTTTAAAACTGTGCACGTTGTAAGTCATCATCCTGATGCTATTGTCTGCTTTTTCAGTGCCACCTTCATCGCCACCAATGGCAAAGGTTGCTTTTAAAGTTTTAGCACCTAGTGCGATAACCAGAACGGTAGCGATTGCAAAAATCCATTTTTTGCTTAAAAACCACCAGACCAAGAAGATAATATTAACGAATAAGACAAAGGGATAGGCAAGACCGAAAAAAGCAATAATGGCATGTTTTCTTGGATCCATATTTCCGGCAAGAACCCCTAATAGCAGAGCAATTGCCAATACAACGGCAATGGGCAAAAGGAGTTTATCCACTAAACTATACTTCTTCTTTTTTGTGGCCATTAATCTTTACTTGCCTTAAATAGTTTTTCTTTTTCTACTGCTGTTAATTTATCGTATCCTGAGGTTGATATTTTATCTAAAATGGCATCTATCTCCTGTTGAGAAACGCCGCCTTTAAATTCGGGTTTTTTAACAGGTTTTTCATTCCGGACTACCTTTAGTTTTGGTTTGCGTTCGAACAGCTTACTCCAATCCCTTCCGCTCTGCAAACTTTTAATAAAGGTAAAGCCCAATAAGGCGCCACCAATATGCGCTAAACTTCCGCCTGCGTTTACTGAGCCTATGGCAATAAAATCGAGTACAAAGTAAATAATGGCAATCCATTTAATTTTAACCTCGCCAAAGAAAAGCAGCATGATGCTATAATTCGGTACCAGTGTTGCGGCAGCGAAAATAATGGCCATTACTGCTGCAGATGCACCCACAATGGTTACACCAGCTAAGCCACTGGCGTAAAGCGGAAATATATTTAATGCAGCAACGGCAAATATGCCTCCAAATAGTCCGCCGGCTATATATACAAAATGAAACTGACGGCTTTTTAGAAAGTTCATGAATATGTTGCCGAACCAGAATAAGCCAAGCATATTGAATAGGATATGAAGAATCCCATCATGAATAAACATATAGGTAAACAGGGTATAAAAGCGCTCGGGCAGTTTAGAAATATTTGCTGGCAGCGCTAAATAATCGCTTACGAATATATCAATAATATCACCTTGGCCGCTTAGTTTGCTAAATACCCCAATAATAGCGATAACCAAAAACAGCATCACATTAATCCCGATGTAAAAGAACAATGGATTGCCAGATTGAAAAACCTTGTATTTTAAATCTTTGAAAGTGTTATTCATAAAGCGTATAAAATGTATCGTTTTTGTCTTTCCATATTTTAACGAGTATAAAGCCGATCAGGGCTCCCCCAAGGTGTGCATAATGGGCAACAGAATCGCCTTCAAACTGGGCAACACCCAAAGATAGCTCTACTAAAATATAAATTGGTATAATGTATTTTGCTTTTACCGGAACAGGAATAAACATGATCAGTAATTCGGCATTTGGATAAAGCATGCCGAAAGCAACCAATAAGCCAAAAATAGCACCAGAAGCACCAACCATACCACCAAAATATATCCCAAATAGTGTTTTAACCTTAGCAGGTGAAGCATCTGTTGCATTATATAAATCGCTCAAGCTTAATTTGTTTCCGGCTGTAAAAGTTCCTAAGATCTGATGAACCTCGTAAGCTTGTACAGCCCATTGTAAAAACAAAGCACCTAGGCCGGTTACAAAATAAAATATTAAAAATTTTTTAGCTCCCCAACGCGATTCTAATATACTTCCAAAAGAATACAAGGCAAACATGTTGAAAAAGATGTGTGCTATCCCGCCATGCATAAACATGTAGCTAATCGGCTGCCATAACGCAAACTTAGGAGAATCAAAATAATATACAGCTAACCGATCATCAAGGTGAAGATTTGTAAGCAGGTAAGTAGCCGCGAAAAATAAGATGTTAATAATCAGCAGGTTTTTTACTACTGGTGGAATATATATGTTATTCATTTAATTTTAAAAATCGGTTATTGTTTAAACTGGTTAATCGACGCTAAACGCCTAACTCCAAACGCTGAACCTGGTTAATTGTTTAAACTGGTAATCGGTTAACTGTTTCATATTGCTCTTTAGCTTCAAGTTTTATTATGCCATTTAATCTTCTGACTTCTGACTTCCGACTCCGGACCCCCGACTTTCCTAACCTTTCTCAAACTTCTTATCCAGCTCTGCCAAAGTAATGGTTTGGATAATCGGTTTGCCACTCACGCTAAAGTTAGGTGTTTTACAGGCAAAAAGCTCATCAATCAAGGTATTCATTTCCTCCTGACCAAGACTTGTTCCGGCTTTAATGGCACTATTTTTCGCTAAACTTCTGGCAAGGCTATCGCGTTTGCTTAATTTTAGTTCCTGCTGCGAGTTTTTAAAACCTTCGATCAACTGTTCAAATAATTGCGTTTCGTTAATATTGCTGCTGCCTAAGTCAACCGGAACGCCTTCTACTACCAACGTATTTTTTCCAAATTCGCGTACATCGAAGCCCAAACTTTTTATATCATCCAATAAACTTTTTGCCAGTTCGAAATCGTTGGCGTTAAGTGTAATGGTTTGCGGAAATAAACTCTGCTGCGATGCACCTTTACGGTCATCCAGATGTACGAGAAAACGTTCGTAAAGGATCCGCTCATGTGCCATTTGTTGATCGATCACCATCAATCCCGACTTAATCTGCGAAACAATGTAACGGTTGTGCAATTGCATGTACTGCTTTTGCTTGGTTTCTAAAACAGTCTCATCAGCATAAATAGAAGTTTGTTCTACAATTGGCTGTTCTGTTATTTCGTAAAGCGACCCCCAGTTTTTAGCACTTGGTTTGGCTTCATAATTTCTTGGCGATGAAGCATAACCCGATGTAGAACTACTATCGCTTGCAAACGGATTAAAATCAGGATTGAAATTAATGCTCGGTGGAACAATATCTTCAACTGCTTTATGGGTAATCATATTGCTGAAACCTGTTTCCTGATCAAAATCTAAAGTCGGCGAAATGTTATAACGGCCAATTGAACGTTTTACCGCCGATTTCATGATTGCATAAATGGATTTTTCATCCAGATATTTAATCTCTGTTTTGGTGGGGTGAACGTTTACATCAATTTTTGATGGATCGATCTCTATAAACAGTACATACAGCGGATAACTGTCATCCGGTAATAAATCTTCGAAAGCAGAGCTTACCGCGTGGTTTAAATACGGATCTTTAATGAAACGGTTATTCACGAAAAAGAACTGTTCGCCCCTGGTTTTCTTTGCAAAAGCAGGTTTACCGATATACCCTTTTAGGTTAATAATGGTCGTTTCTTCTTCAACGGGAACCAGACGTTCGTTATAGTTGTTGCCAAAAAGGTGGACGATACGTTGTTTTAAATTGCCTTTTGGTAAGTTAAAAATCTCGGTGCCATCGTGGTGCAGACTAAAAAAAACACCAGGATGTGCCAATGCTACCCGTTGAAATTCATCCAGGATATGGCGCATTTCAACCGGATTACTTTTAAGGAAATTCCTTCTGGCAGGTGTATTGAAAAATAAGTTTTTAATCGAAATCTGTGTTCCGGGTGAGGTAGCAACAGGTTCCTGATTGGTTACCTGTGCACCTTCGATGGAGATACAGGTGCCGATTTCATCTTCATGCCTGCGGGTTTTCATCTCTACCTGCGAGATTGCCGCAATAGAAGCCATGGCCTCGCCACGGAAACCCATGGTACGGATGGCGAATAAATCTTCGGCTTTCTTTACCTTCGAAGTGGCATGGCGTTCGAAACACATTCTGGCATCGGTAACGCTCATCCCACAGCCGTTATCTATAATCTGAATCAATGCCTTTCCGGCATCTTTTACTACCAGTTGAATTTTATCTGCGCCGGCATCTATCGAATTTTCGAGCAACTCTTTTACCGCAGAAGCAGGTCGTTGAACAACTTCTCCGGCAGCAATTTGATTGGCAACAGCATCAGGCAATAAGTGAATAATATCAGTCATGTATTAAGGCAAAGTGAATTCGCTAAATTATGCAAAATAAGCTTAAAGAACCCGATTTGTTTAAAACTCAACATGTAAATGACTGTTGGTAAATAGGATTAATTGCTTCTATTGGTTTTATTTACACCAGTTGTCATCCTGAGCGGAGTCGAAGGATATGGCTGGAAAGAATTAATTCTTTAGGCTTAAATTTTTTGTTTTTTTTGAAAAGCAGGTTCCTGTGCCAATCGGTTCGGGTAGTCCCGCTGTCCGCTGTATCTTTTTGGCTGCCCTTCGACTCCGCTCAGGGTGGCCGCCAAAAAGTATACTGCTCCCATCGGGTTTATTTTACAGCGGCATGGCGTAAAAATCTGTGTTTTTCTGTGTAAATCTGCGGGCAAAAAACAATTGCTATAAAGGCTTAGCAGGATGCTGAGACCAAGCACTGTAAATCATTTCTGTAAAACCGAATTTACAAAGCCAAATGCTTTCAATTTTCTATCTTTATCGATATGAAATCTATCTTATACAGTCTCTTTTTTTCGCTGCTGTTCACTTCATGCACTAAAAAGGAAAAAGTTGATGTAATTGTTTACAACGCAAAAGTTTACACCGTAAACAGCAAATTTGATACGGTTGAGGCTTTCGCAGTAAAAAACGGCAAAATTTTGGCACTTGGTAAAAGCGATGATATTCAAACCAAATATGCCGGTAAAGAAGAAATCAATGCCCAGGGCAAGGCGGTTTATCCAGGTTTTATCGATGCCCATGCCCATTTTTATGGCTATGGGCAGAGTTTGCAAACAGCCGATCTACGGGAAACAAAATCATGGGATGAAGTACTTGCCCGCTTAACCAATTTTGCTAAAACACACCCCGATGGTTGGCTTATTGGTAATGGCTGGGACCAAAATGATTGGGCAGATAAATCGTTTCCAACAAACGAAAAACTGACAGCGCTTTTTCCTGATCGTCCGGTATTCCTGAATCGGATTGATGGTCACGCCGCAATTGCCAACCAAAAAGCATTGGATAATGCAGGCATTAAAGGCGAGCAAAAACTGGTAGGGGGCGATATGCTGAGTCAAAACGGAAAACTAACCGGAGTTTTAATCGACAATGCTGTAGCCCTGGTGGAACGTAAAATTCCTTCTCCGGATGCCAAACTCGCCGAAAAAATATTTACAGATGCACAAAAAAACTGTTTTGCAGCAGGTTTAACCACTATTGACGATTGTGGTTTAAGTTATTTGGCTGTTGATTTTATTGAAAAGCTGCAGAAAGAGAAAAAACTTAAAATGAGGCTATACGTCATGCTTTCTGACGAGCCTGATAATTATAAATATTTATTTAATCGTGGCCCGATTAAAACTGACCGTTTAAATGTGAGGTCATTTAAAGTTTATGCCGATGGCGCTTTAGGATCGCGTGGAGCTTGCTTAATCCATCCTTACAGCGATATGCCCAATAAAACCGGTTTTCTGCTGAGCGATCAAAAACATTTTGAAGAAGTGGCCAAAAAAATAGCAGCCAACCATTTTCAGATGTGTACCCATGCCATTGGCGATTCGGCCAACCGCGTAATCCTGAATATTTACAATAAAATTTTAAAAGGTAAAAACGATCAGCGCTGGCGTATTGAACATGCACAGGTCGTTAACGCTAAAGATTTTGACCTGTTCGGCAAAGCCAGTATTGTCCCTTCCGTTCAACCTACGCATGCTACTTCCGATATGTATTGGGCCGGTCAGCGTTTAGGTGCCGAAAGATTAAAAAGTGCTTATGCCTACAAACAATTGTTAAAACAAAATGGTTGGATTCCTTTAGGTACCGATTTCCCGGTTGAAAACATTAATCCATTATTAACGTTTTATGCAGCAACAGTGAGAGAAGATGCAAAAGGTTTCCCGAAAGGAGGTTTCCAAATGGAAAATGCCTTAACACCTGAAGAAGCTTTACGTGGAATGACCATCTGGGCAGCAAAAGCTAATTTTGAGGAAGAGGAGAAAGGAAGTTTGGAAAAAGGCAAGTTAGCCGATTTTGTCATCCTCGATCACGACATTTTGAAATCAACACCAAAAAATATATTAAAAACCAAAGTTTTAAAAACCTACCTGAACGGAGAAAAAGTATATGAAGCGAAATAGATTGTATATCCTGGCAGTAGCATTTTGCTGCAATGTTTTATGTTTAATGGCCTGCGCACAGGAACATACAGCAAATGAGAAAAAACTTTCCATTGCCAATGCCATTTCCCGTACAACGGTATTGTTGAATAACCAAGATGCTATTGTTCCTTTAAAATCGCTCGATAAAAAGAATATTGCTTCGGTGAGCCTGAGCTTTGCCTACAGTACCGTTTTCGATAGTTTGGCGAATAAATATGATAAAATCACCTCGTTTTCTGCCGATTCGTACAAAGACAGCGTAAACCTCAACGATTTAGAAGATGATCTTAAATATTTTAATACTGTTTTAATTGCCATTGATGATCAGAATGTAAACAAAGCCAAATACATTAACTTTATTAATAGCATCAGTAAAAATAAACAGGTTATTATTTCCTTTTTCGGCAATGGGCCGGGTTTAAAATCATTCGATCTGTTAAAATCCCCAATTGTGTGGACTGCCCAAAACAATGCAGATGCGGCTGCTATTGTGCCACAATATATTTTTGGTGGTATTGCCGCTTCGAATAAATTAACAACAGCATATTCTGCCCGTTATACCATGGGGTCTGGCTTTACTACAACCGCCATCCGTTTAAAATATACCGTACCCGAAGATGCGGGCTTAAATTCGAACAACTTAAAAGAAATTGATGCCATTGCCGCTGAAGCAATTGCACAGAAAGCAACGCCAGGATTGGTGGTTTTAGTAGCTAAAGATGGTAAAGTGATCTTTAACAAAGCATATGGCACACATACTTATGATACCAATGTGCCTGATAAAGTAACCGATATTTTTGATCTGGCCTCTGTAACCAAGGTAACGGCAACCACACCTGCCGTAATGCGTTTGTTTGAAGAAGGAAAGTTGAAATTAGATACCAATATCGGTGCTTATATCCCAAAGGCGCGTACTACGCCGATGAACAACATCCAGGTTCGTGAAGTGATGTTGCACCAGGCAGGTTTTATTCCCTATATCCCTTTCCATGATTATGTGAAAACCGGCGATTACAGCAGGGATTCTTCAGCAGCTTATCCGACCAAAGTGGCCGATAACTATTATATCAAAAAAGGCTTTTTTAAGGATTTTATGTGGCCTAAAATGCTCAATTCGCCAATTAAAACACGCGGCAAATATGTGTACAGCGATATCAGTATGTATGTAATGAAAGATATTGTGGAGCATATTAGCGAAGAGCCTTTAAATCAATATACCTACGAAAACTTTTACAAACCATTAGGCATGCAAACAGCGGGTTTCTTGCCGCGTAACCGATTTAAACCAGAACAGATTATCCCAACGGAAATGGATACCTACTTCAGGAAGACTTTGTTAGTGGGCTATGTGCACGATCAGGGCGCGGCTTTGGCGGGTGGAGTTTCTGGGCATGCGGGTTTATTTGCCAGTGCCAACGATCTGGCCATTATTTATCAGATGCTTTTAAACCGCGGAACTTATGGTGGGGTAGAATATTTCAAGAATTCGACAGTAGATATGTTTACTTCGAAACAATCGAATGTTAGCCGTAGGGGTTTAGGTTTCGATCGTTGGGATCCGGATACGACTAAACATTACCCGTCTGAACTGGCTTCACCACAAACTTATGGTCATACTGGTTATACCGGAACTTGTGTTTGGGTGGATCCATCGCGCGGTTTGGTCTATGTTTTTTTGTCTAACCGTGTTAATCCTACCGTTACGGATAAGCTATCGAACTTAAAAATTAGAGGAAGAATAGAAGATGTGGTGAACAAAGCCATCGACGAATCGAAGAAATAAACCTGTAAAATATCTAAATATGAAACGAATCAAAACTTTAGCGCTGTTCTTGCTTTTTATAGGAGGGATAAGCGTCGCAAACGCACAACAGATTAAAGACGGAGAAACCATAAATGTAGATGGAATTGCGGTAACCTATTCTGTTGTTAACAAAGAAAAACTAACCATAAAAGATCAAAATTTCGACCGATACAAAGTGCTGGCTTCGGTGAAAAACAATACCGGTAAATCTTTTAATATCCGTTTGGCCAGTTCACTCGATCTATCGGGAATAAACAGCTCAAAAATTGTAGAGTTAGATTGTATTAATGCTACAGGAGCAAGGCTAACCTCAAAAAAGGTTCAGGTTGCAATGAAAAGCCATTTGATAAATGTTACCTATCCCACAAAAGATAAAGATGGAAAAGCAATCACCGCTGTTTTACCGGTCACCGCGGGCTATTATTTCGATCAGGGACAAGTAATAGAAAATGATGCTATTTTTATTGTTCCCGCAGGCGAAACGCCACAGGTTACCGTAAGGAGCTTGTTGAAAAATTAAAATTAGGAGTTGTCAACCTTGCTATTCCATTGGCTAGAAAGTTGATAATTCTTTAAATAATTAATTTTTACAGTTATAATAGGCATCAAAAAGCTTATTTCTGAATTTATAATTAGGATCGTATTTCTTTTTCAGTTTAAAAAATGATTCAGCATTTGGATAGGCTTTTGAAAACTGTGATTGAGTAGCCTGTAGTTGGTAAGGCAGATAGTAAGTGCCTTTTTCAGAAAGCGATGCATCAATCAGGGCCCTTGTCCATTGGGTTACTTTTGCCTTTTCTGTATCAGATACTTCCTGTTTGTAATAAATTACGAAAGCAAAAACTTCCTCCTTCGCCCAGGCGAGATACGATCCCGTATCTTTATTTGCATGCCGGATTGAAATGTTGATCACATTTACATCATTGCTTTTTAATACTTTAACCATTTTTGGATAAAAAGAATCAAAACGATCTACAGGGATAAAATATTCTTGTAAAACGTAGGTGGCTTTTTTTCTTGAGTTGGGTTCCAACTCTTTTACATCATAGGTAGCTTCATAATTTCTCCATTCAACAACTTTACCTGTATAATGTAATGGATCTGCAATGTGTTGCCTTAACCACTTTCCAAAATCAGAACCAGCTACTACTTTCATGGCAAATTTTTTCAACCCATAGTTTTTGTCATTTGGTTTTAAACGCTCGGTTACAGTTAATTTATTTTCGGTTCTGGCATAAGTAACCGCTCTAACTTTGGTGTAGCTGTTTGGGTATATATCTGCATTATGAAATGCAAATTGAGGTTTATTTCTAATGCTGGAAAAGAAGAATTTTTTGTATCCCGCAATATTAATTAGCGTATCGTTTTTCTCTATTTTATAATTCTCTGTTAGCGATAAGGTTATTTCAGTGATTACACCAATTCCACCGTAGCCACCTATGGCTGCATAAAAAACCTCATTATTAACCGTTGGGCTCGCAGTGATGAAACTTCCGTCAGCCAAAACAATCTTAAAACTTTTAACCGATAAAATAATTGGTCCCTGCCCAACATAACGCCCATGAACATTAACGCTAAGTGAACCACCAACCGTGAAATTTGCATAAGTCTGCATAATTTTAACAGATAAATCATATCGGTCAATAAACTGGATCAGTTCACGCCATCTTATACCCGCCTGAACTGTAACTTCCTTCCGTTCTTTTGAGAAACTTAAAATCCTGTTAAACTTTCTCATATCAATTTGAAGGGCATTTTCTGTAGCCGTTTGTCCACCTTGACTAAACCGGCCTCCACCAATAGAGATTGGCCCGTTGTGGTTTTTAACTGCTTTAATAATTTCAGTAGAAGTTCGTGGGGTAATTATGTTGGCAACCTTTATGGGGTTGAGCTCGGTAACATCGTTTACGACGTTCTTTTGTACAATCGGTTTATCAGGCTGGCACGCAAGAAGTAAAGCGATGAGGATTAGAAAAATTCTGAGAGGGGAGCGTTTCATAGTGATCAGATGTTTCTGGGTTTATATACAATGATATAAAAATTGTTAAATCTAATGGGCTGTTTTTTAGAAAGTTAACTGCCTATTAAGTTAATGATTTAGAATTAGCTTATAAATTACCGTTTTAAGTTCTTCGCTATCACGATCTTCGCACAAGAGGAAAGTTGTACTATGTTCACCCTGATTAAGTAAAGTAATGCCTTCGAATTTATGTTTGGCCGAAATTTTATTGCTGAAGGTGAGTTTTAAAGTCTGAAGGTTAATACTACCGATAAAACTGCCCAGAATTTCGCCATCTGCATAAGTCGATTTGGTATCTTCTGCGGTAGCAATGAAAAATATTTCACTTTTTACCAATGCAGCATCGGTAAAAGAGGATTCAACATGATCAATATTTGGAAGCTTGAAAAGTTTAAACTCGGCTTGCTTAGTTTTAGCTAAGTCTGCTCCACGGATGGTGAATATGCCGTTTTTTGCATCGATCCCGTTGCCACGGTTAAAAAGCATCCACTCATTACCTGTAAAGATTGCACCTTCCAGGTTAAAGTTCTGATCATCTGTTTTGGAGATAGATTTAAGTAGGGAATAAGTTTCGGCCAGGTCTTTTTGAAAAACTTTTTGCGTTTTCAGGTCGAATTTGATCATCAGGTTTCTTTTGGGCGTGGAGCCTGAACCTAAAATGTATAATTTTTCACCGTGCTGACAAAGGATTTCGAAATCGGGTTTTAAGGATTTAGGTATATTTTCTAACTGATTAAGTGTTTGATCAGATAAAATCTGAATTTTGCGTAGCTTTTTGGTTTTGATATTGTATTCATTCAAATAGCCACTGTTATCGCCAATGATATATAGTAAATCTTCATGAAGGAATAGGCCGGAAGCAGCGCCAATGCCATCAATCTCGGCGAAAACGTCTAAAGTTGTTGAATGCATGTTTGAAAATAACAAAAAAGCACCGGTTTTGGCCGATGCTTAATATTTTTTCGAATAAGATTGCTAGCTCCCGATGAGGAATCGAGTTTCGGCAATGACGATCTTTTTTTATTTTTTCAATCCAATTTCTCTTAATCTTTCATCCAGATATTCACCAGCTGTCATATCGCTATAAGCTTTAGGATGTTCATCATCAATGGTTGATGGTAAGCTTGTTAAATCCATGTCGCTGCGTGGGTGTAAGAAAAAAGGAACAGAGAAGCGTGATGTTTTCATCAACTCACGGGGAGGGTTTACCACCCTGTGTGTAGTCGATTTTAATTTATTGTTGGTTAAACGCTGTAACATATCACCAACATTTACCACAATATCGGTATGGTGTGCTTTAATCGGTAACCACTCATTGCTGCGGGTTAACACTTCTAAGCCATCTGCACTGGCACCAATTAATAAGGTAATCAAATTGATGTCTTCATGTGCACCTGCACGTACCGCATCATCAGGAATGGTTTCAGGATTTTCGATCGGGAAGTAGTGGATACCCCTCAAAATAGAATTTCCGTTATGAACATGTTTATCGAAATAATTGATCGGCAATTCCAGGTAAGTAGCAATGGCGCGTAATAAGTGCGTTCCGTTTTCTTCCAGTTTTTTATAAATTTCGCCCGTTACTTTATTAAATTCTGGCAATTCTTCTAAAATTTCGTTGTCAGGATATTCATTTTTAACCGGATCACCATCAGTTACTTCCTGGCCAATCTGCCAGAATTCTTTCAGATCTGGAGTTTTGGCACCCTTTGCTGTTTCTTTGCCTGCACTGGTGTAACCACGTTGACCAGCTAATTCTGGTTTCTCGTATTTCCTTTTGGTTTCAACGGGAAGCGAAAAGGCAGCTTTAATATTTTCATAAAGCTTGTCAATTAATTCCTGGCTTAAACCATGGTTGGTAATGGTAACAAAACCCGAATCGTTAAAAGCCCTGCCCAATTCATCAGAAAACTTTTTACGGTCTTCTGCAGAACCATTGATGTAAGAGCCTAAATCTAAACAAGGAATATACGGTGTAGACATAATTTTATATTTAATGTTTTACGAATTTAAAAAAGAATTGTTAATAAGTGCATTTCGGTTGTGTATTAAGTGTTTAATAAATTAATATACAGTTTTTTAAGTTATTAACAAAATCGCAAAAGTGAGGTGATGTTTGATTGTCACACTAAATCCATTATAATTTAAACGCAAACTAGGCTTTGTTTAATTTCGTATAATTAACTGGAAAATAACTTAGTTATACTGTAAGGTAAATTGGTTATTTGCGACTAATAAAATAAACACACATACAAAATGAAAAAAATAATTTTAATTCTTTTATCGGTATTGGCCTTAAATCAGGCAAATGCACAAGGGAAAAAGACAGAGAAAGCTACATTTGGAATGGGCTGTTTTTGGTGTACCGAAGCCATTTTTCAACGTTTAAAAGGCGTAGTTTCAGTGAAGTCTGGTTATGAAGGGGGTAGTTTAAGCAATCCAACTTACGAAGAAGTATGTACTGGTGCTACCGGGCATGCCGAGGTTTTAGAGATTACCTATAACCCGATGGTGATTTCTTATGATGATTTATTGGAAGTTTTTTGGAAAAGCCACGATCCTACAACATTAAACCGTCAGGGCGCCGATAGCGGTACACAATATCGTTCAGTTGTTTTTTATCACACGGCTGAACAAAAAGCTTTGGCAGAAAAGTATAAGGCAGAGCTAAATAAAACCAATGCTTATGGCAAAAAAGTGGTAACAGCAATTGAAGCAGCCAAGCCATTTTATATCGCAGAAAATTACCACCAGAATTATTTCAATAAAAACGGAAGTGAACCCTATTGCAGATTGGTAATTCAGCCCAAAATAGAGAAATTGGAAAAAATATTTAAAGCGAAGCTTAAAAACTGATAAGTTTGCTTGGCTGAGGTTATATCATAAATATATATGTCATCCTGTCCAAAGAACTCCTACGGAGCGCTTGTCGAAAGATGTTTAAATACTCTTAAAGGTGTTTCGACAGGCTCAACATGACAGCATCAGAAATCGCCTTTATGATACAACCTCTTTTCCTATCTTAGGATTTTAAACTTCTATCTATGGTAAAAAGAATAGTACTCAATATTGATACCCAAAAAATTGCTGATGCTGCTAGTTTTTATAAAGATATTTTGGGGCTTGATCTGCTAATGGATCATGGTTGGATTGCAACTTATGGTGTGGCAGGGCAAAAAATGGATGTACAGATCAGTTTTGCTTCAGAAGGTGGATCGGGTACACCAACACCAGATCTGTCCATCGAAGTTGAAAATGTTGATTACGTGTTGGAAAAGGTGAAAGCAGCTGGATTTTCCATCGAATACGGTCCGGCTGATGAAGAATGGGGGGTTAGACGGTTTTACACCAGAGATCCTTTTGGTAAACTGATTAATATTTTAAGTCATTATTGAGGGCTAGTTTATTGTGCATAGAGATCAACATGAATAGTTCTCGGTTGTCGTCATTTCGAGCGAACACAATAGCTGTCGGGTGCAACGTAGTCGAGAACCACGAAGTGCTTAGCGAAGCTAAATCTAACCTATAGATCTCTCTTCCGAAAGTTCGGGACTAAGCTTCATCCGATAGCTATCAGATCGGGATGACGGATCGTCCTTTAGTTCAAAAACCCTTTCGCTTTTTCGAGTAGTTCGCTACCTTTTTTGCCAATTTCTTTTTTACCCTTTTCAATGGTTGAGGGCTGCGTGTATTCACTCACCGAATTAGAGAGCGCCTTAAACTTGCCTATGCCGGCAAATACTTCTTCGGTATAAGGAACGCCCTGCTGTTTCATCAGTTTTTCCCAATCTATTTTCGAGAGTACTGCAACCATATATTTGGTGGCAATTTTACCAATAAATGCTTTATCGTACACAGCGGTTAAAGCCTTATCTTCTTTGCGGTCTTTTACATAATCCATGGTTTGTTGTAGTGCTTCGCGTTCGCTATTAGAAAATAATGGGCTTTTGCTCAGCTTTTCCAATGCTGGAAGTGATTTCTCTGGCCGCTCTTTCTTTAAATTCAAATAAGCGGTTATTCCCCAAACCAGTTCGTTTTGAATGCCGAGTTTGTTCATGTCGTTTAAGAAAGCCTCAAAATCTTCAAGCGATCTTTCCTCATCAATTTTTCGCTCCATTCTCATTCGGTCGAAACCTCTAAAAAGATAGTTCATGCTATGGAAAGCCAAATGCGTCTGCTCATCGTTTAAACGGCTCCAGCCAAAAAATGATTTGGTGTAGGGAAGTGGGATTTTCTCGTTTTTATCCAACCATTTAATGTTTCTTGAAAGGCCATCTTCAGATAAATAGAACAGGTTGTTGCTAAAAAATAAGAAACCGCGCACAAATTCTAAAAGTGTTTTAATTTCGCAATCATCAAGCAGTTCTGGTTGAGTTTTAGCACATTCATATAACGCAAAAGGTTGCCCCAGATCTCTGGTGGCCAGTACAGCCATGCTTAAAATGGCATGTTCTATATTTTGATAGTAGGCCTTGTTTACATCCTTAAAAAATGGTTGCGGCGTTTTTACGCCCGTTTTCATCGCAATAAAACCAGCGGTAAGCAGTGGAAAAACGTCCTCATCGGTTTCTTTTACAAATTGTTTAACCGATCTATATTCTTTATACACCATCAGGGCATCGATTACAGAAATATTGTCGTTGTTGTGTTCGTTTACTTTGTTCAGGGTTCTGACAACACTTTGCGCCTGTTTGCTGAATTTCTGATACTCGGGTTGGGTGGTATCTTGAACGGCAGCAGAACGGACGGCTATTTTAGCAAATTTATAAAAAGTGATTTTATCATAATTGATGTTTTCTGCCAGTTTCTTTTTATCAAGTTCGAGTAAAAGCTGATCGGTTTTTTCGCCAGAGCAGGCAGCTAAAAATAGGACAACGCAAAATAAAATTAAATTCTTCATGAGGCATGTTTTAAACAAATAGATGTATAAAACTAACATTTTGGGAAAGAAAAAAAATGAAAACGCAGATTCTTCTAAATATAGCCTTTCAGTACATTTCCTAATTATCGAAATTTAAATTTTTCCGAGTGTTTACAAGTAAAATGATAAATTTTTAAAAGAAATAGATGGTGCGGTTAGCAAATTAACAATGGGTTGCTGTTGTTAGTTTAATGTTCTGTTTGCTTTGTTATTGACCTAACTATTTTTTGGATTAAAATTTGATTGGAACTTGTTAAAAAAGAGAGGGGTATTTCTAATTTTTTGGCAATTTTTTCAGATTTAATGCCCTAAAATTCGTAGGATGTTTAAAATCATTCTAAATTTGTAACTCCTTTAAGCTAAGATGACAAAAAAGAAAAAGACAGTTGGTAAAACTGACGCTGATGTAATTTTAATAGGGGCTGGCATCATGAGTGCAACCCTGGGTGTTTTGTTAAAACAATTAGAGCCCAATTTAAGCATAGAAATTTACGAACGTTTAGATATTGCGGCGGCAGAAAGTTCTGATGCCTGGAATAATGCCGGAACGGGACACTCTGCTTTTTGCGAATTAAACTATACCCCCGAAAAGAAGGATGGTACGGTTGAAATAAAAAAAGCGGTACAGATTGCAGAACATTTTGAAGTTTCCAAGCAGTTTTGGTCATACCTGGTTACCAAGGGTTTGGTTTCTGATCCTTGCAATTTTATCCGCAACATACCTCACATGAGTTTTGTTTGGGGGAAAAAGAATGTAGAATACCTTAAAAAACGCTACGACGCACTAACCCAATGTGACCTGTTTAGCGACATGCAATATACAGAGGATACTGAGCTTGTAAAAAACTGGGCACCCCTAATTATGGATGGCCGTAAAAAAGGCGAGAAAGTTGCAGCAACAAAAATGGATCTGGGAACTGATGTTAATTTCGGAACCTTAACCCGTGATATGTTTAACAACTTAAAGGAACAAAGTAATGTTAATCTGCATTTCAATCACGAAATCCGCGACCTGAAAAAGAATAAAGATGGCAACTGGATTGTAAAAGTTAAAGATTTAGAAACCGGCGATAAACGTAAACGTGTAGCTAAATTTGTATTTATCGGTGCCGGTGGTGGTTCTTTGCCGTTACTGGAAAAATCAGATATTCCTGAAGGAAAAGGTTTTGGCGGTTTCCCTGTAAGCGGGCAATGGCTGAAATGTACCAATGAAGAAATTATTAAAAAACACCATGCAAAGGTATATGGTAAGGCTGCGGTTGGTGCACCACCAATGTCTGTTCCACATCTGGATACCAGAATGATTAATGGCAAACAGGCACTGTTGTTTGGACCGTATGCTGGTTTTTCTACCAAATTTCTTAAAAATGGTTCATTCCTGGATTTACCAAAATCAATTAAATTTAATAACATCCGTCCGATGCTCTCTGCCGGATTACATAACCTCGATTTAACAAAATATTTGATTGAGCAGGTTAGGCAATCGCCAGAAGACAGATTGGAAGCGTTGAAAGAATATTTACCAACTGCCGAACTTAAAGATTGGGAATTGGAATATGCAGGGCAGCGTGTTCAGGTAATTAAAAAGGATGAAAAACAAGGTGGTATTTTAGAATTTGGTACCGAGGTGGTAAGTGCTGCTGATGGTTCTATTGCGGCTTTGTTGGGCGCCTCTCCTGGGGCCTCAACGGCAGTTTCTATTATGCTCGATCTGTTAAGCCGTTGTTTTGCTGAAGATCTGGCCACAGAAGAATGGCAGGAGAAAATCAGAGAAATGATCCCGACTTATGGAAAATCACTTGCGCAAGATGCGGATCTTTGTAAAGAAACCAGAAACAGGACCTCAAAAGTGCTAAAAATTGAAAATGCTGTAATAGCTTAATTGAAACAGCAATAAATCTTTTAAGGGGTTCCGATGCAAAATCGGAACCTTTTTTGTTGGGGGGTATTTTCCCGGCCTGTGTCTTCACAGGCCATATCTTAATAAACCTGACGGGAACGGCAGCCCCCGATTGAAAAAATCGGGACTACAGTGCACAGCAGTACTACAGTGACCGATAGCAGACCGGACATTGCTTTTCAAAAAAAATGAGACACATTCTTACCAAGCAAAAGAGGGTATCCAATTGCTCGAATACCCTCTTTTGTGAGAATCTTTTTATAGTTAAGCTGCAATTACTTCTGCAACTTCATCGGCAGAAATGTCGCTATGTGATGCTTCCAATACGCAATCGCCATCTTTAATCAATAAAATCTGTGGAGATTGGTGCGCTACCTGAAAGATTTCGGCAATCTGGTTGGAAATATCACGGTAGCTGATTAAATCTAAAAAGTAAAGTTTTGTATCTGCGGGAATGATGTCCCAATCAAATTCGAAATTCTTTTTAGCCATTAAACTAATTGAGCAACGTGTGCTGTGCTTAAAAATAAGGCTAAAACCGCTTGCATTCTTGATCTCGTCAAGCTGTTCTATTGAAGTTAAGTTAACCCAAGTCATAATATTATACGTATTATTTTACAGGATAACAATTACAGTTAAATAAAGTTCTGTAAATGACCTGAATATGAAGATTGTGAATAAAGCGGTTAATTCCTTCTGCGTTTCCCTTCAGGATAAGATCCATAAGCAGGACAAAGCTTAGAAGAACAGGATTCTAAAATGGTAATGGTGCAAAACACCGCCAATAATAAAATGGCTACTTTTTTCATCTGCATAAGTTGGTTTCAATGGTAATGAAGCTATCATGAACTAGACATGATGGTTTCATTGGATCTGATAGTTTTTAAACTTCTAAGTTACAAATAATTATTAAAATGCAAGTTTAAATTTGGGCAGAAAAATCAGCCATTTTAATCGCTGTAATTGCAGCCTCGTCGCCTTTATTGCCATGTTTGCCACCGGCACGATCTTGTGCCTGCTCTAAGTTATTGGTAGTTAAAACACCAAAAATAACTGGTTTACTGTATTTAATGCCAACATTGGTTATACCCTGTGCTACCGCATCGCAGATAAAATCGAAATGTTTGGTATCACCCTGAATCACGCATCCTAAACAGATTACAGCATCTATATCGCTTCTTTTGCTCAATAGAATTTCTGCGCCACCTGTTAATTCGAAACTTCCCGGTACAGGTAAAGAAATTATATTTTCTTCAGCAACACCATTAGCTAGCAAGGTTTTTAATGCACCATTGTACAAAGCACCGGTAATTTCGGCATTCCATTCGGCTACAATAATTCCGAATTTATAGTTTGCTCCACTAGGAACGGTGGTATGAGAGAAATCGGATAGATTTTTTAATTGTGTTGACATGGGGCAAAGATAATGTTATGCTTCGAATGTTAAAAACGTTAATGTTTGTTACTTGTAACATTTAGTTCGGTTATAGTTAGATTAGTATAATAATCAGATAAAATTTTAACCGCTTATGGAATTTTTACGTTCTGCCCATCTATATTAAAACGCAAAGCCATCTTATGAATATATCATTACGTATCTCCGCTTTATTTCTTTTTACCTTTTTGTTTTCCTTCAGTGTTTATGCTCAGCATAAATATACGCTGGCAGATTTTTATCGGGTTGACTCTCTTGCTAACCAAGCCCAACCCAAGGATGCCCTGGCTTTGATCGAAAAAATAAATCAAGCGGCAAAGAAAGAGAATAATGCGCCAGTGCTGATCAAATCGGTCATCTACCGGATGATGTTTCAAAGCTACCTGGAAGAGAATGCTTTTGATAAAATTTTGGTTGACCTGCGCACAGACATCAGCAATGCCAAACAACCCGAAAAAAGCATTTTACAGTCGCTTTTAGCCGAAACGTACTGGAATTATCTGCAACAAAATAGGTGGCAAATTGGATCGCGTACACAAGTACAGGGCGATATTGGCAATGACATTAAAACCTGGAGCATTAAAAAATTAAATGAGGAAACGATAAAATACTACCTGTTATCGCTGAAGGAAGCTGAAATTTTACAACACACTAAAGTTGATATTTTGGATGCTGTTTTGGCGGGTGATAAAAATAACCGGAATTACAGGCCCACGCTGTATGATCTGCTTGCACACCGGGCCATCGATGTTTTTAGCAACACACAGATTAACCTTACACAATATGATGACGACTCTATTGATATGAACGATGCCGCTTGGTTTGGCAACAGACAGGATTTTTTGGCGATAGAACTCGCAAATGATAGTACACTCTTTAAGCCCCAAGCTTTGCAGTTGTTTAAAAACCTGATCAGATTTCATCAAAACGGCAATAACTTTTCGGCATTGGCCGATGTTGATTTAAAACGCTTAAAATTTATACAACGAAATTTTAGTGGCGACAATCAGGAATTGTTCAATAATGCTTTGAGTAATCTGGCTGAAAAAAGCACTCAAACCGAAGTTTATGCCGATATCTTATATGAACAGGCCCTTATGCATAAAAATGTGCAATTACCTGTTGATACCAACAAACAAAATCTTTTAACAGCCGTTGCTTTAGCCAAAAAAGCTGTTGAGGCCTATCCTAAAAGTATTGGTGCGCAAAATGCAGAAAATTTAATCAGGCAGATTAAAAGCAGCGAATTATCGATTAAAATAAAAGGATATATCCAGCCGGATAAACCTGCACAGTTGCATTTATCATATAAGAATACGGATACAGTACATATCAGGCTATTTAAGGCACCCGAACCTCAAAATGATTACGAACAGTTTAAAAACAAAGATGACTTTTTAGCTTTTTTTAATCAGAATAAAGTAATCAAAAAATGGTCTGTCATTGTACCAAAAACCAGTGATTATCAAAGCCATACCTTAATTGATAAAATAGAGGGTTTACCTTTTGGTAATTATACCCTGATTGCCCAAACTGTTAATCAAGAACAAAAAGATACAGTTTATAGCAATATTAATTTTAGGGTTACTGCAATGGCTGTAATCAACAGGCGAAATATTGAAAAACATGAATATTTTGTCAGCCAGCTTAGCAACGGCGCACCTTTAAAAAATGTTAAAATCCAGCAACGGCGATATGATTATAATAAGCGTAAATATATTGATGGAGATTTAATTACCACTAATGAAAATGGTTATGCAACTACAAATGAAACCAACGCGAATATGTCTTTTGCGGTGGCTACCTTGGGGAAAGACGAATTGAAATTAAATATTAATAACTATAACAGCTATCGGGATGACGATGATAAAGAACGTGTAATTCTTTTTACTGACAGACCTATTTATAGGCCAGGGCAAACCATTTACTATAAGGGTATATGTTTGCAATTGAAAGACGGTAAAAATAAAATAGAAGTAAATAAAGCACTTGAGGTTTTTTTTAATGATGCCAACGGTAAGGAAGTAACTACGACCAATGTAACGAGCAATGATTTTGGCACTTTTCAAGGATCTTTTAGTATCCCGATGGGGAAATTAAATGGCCAGATGGAAATTGAAACCGATTATGGCAGCATTAATGTACAGGTAGAAGAATATAAACGCCCCACCTTTGAAGTGCTTTTTGATAAGCCAAATCAGCGCTACAAACTGAACGACAGTATTAAAGTACAAGGTAAAGCCAGTTCATTTTCAGGATACTCCGTAAATAATGCAAAGGTAAATTATAAGGTTTTCCGCAGGGCAATGTACGATTACCGACTAACATACACGCAGCGTAGTGCTATTTATGGTTCAAATATATATAGCGAAAGAAAACAGATTGCCATTGGCAAAACCAATACCAAACCAGGTGGTAAATTCGATATTACCTTTTTTGCAAAGGCCACAAATACCAAACAGAATTATAGCTACGAAATTGAAACTGAGGTAACAGACCTAAATGGCGAAACACGAGCGAAAACCACAGCTATAAATGTGGGGCAAAAAGACATCAATCTTAATGTCAGTACCGAACAGGTTATTTATGTAAGCAACAAAACGGATAGTATCCCATTTTGGGTAACCAATTTAAACAACGAACCTATTAAAGCGAATGTTAAGGCAGAATGGTGTTTGTTGCAAGCGCCATCCAGGTTAATGAACAAGAGCCCGTTTTATGCCGAAAATTATGCATTAAGTAAAGAGGAGTTTATTAAGCGTTTTCCTGATGAGGATTATAACAACGAACTCGAAGTAGCCAAATGGCCAATAAAATCGGTAGAATTAAAACAAAGCCCGACTGCTAAAAATGGTCGGGGGAGTTTAACCTTTAATCAAAAAAATCTAAAACCAGGTTATTATAAAATCAATTTATTAGCCGTAAGTGAACAGAACGATACCATTAAAGTAGATAAGTATTTAATTATTTATAATGAAGCGCCTGCAACGATACAATCTAATATTGAATGGGTTGCTCCTGAAGTGAGCGTAATTAAACCGACTGAAAGTGCTGTTTTTCGATTGGCAGGCTTAGCCGATAACAGCAGGGCTTATTATGAAGTTTATTATCGTGATAGTATAGCTGAAAAGGTATGGCTTAATCTATCGCCGAAGCAAAGTTTTGTTAAAATTAAACCGAAAGATAATTATGAGGATGGTTTTGCCGTACAGTTTACCATGGTGCACCATGGTATGGTTTACAGTTCTATGCAACAGGTTAAAATTATAGATCCGAAAAAAGAATTAGATATCAGGTTTTTAACCTTTAGGAATAAACTTCAGCCTGGTGAAAAAGAAAGCTGGAAATTACAGATCAGTAATAAAAATGGCGAAAAGCAGATGGCCGAAATGGTGGCTACGCTATACGACGCAAGTTTGGACGACTTGAAAAGAATGGATTGGAACACGCAGTTCCCAACAGGCTTTAACTATTATTTTTATACTTGGAACTTCAATGTAAATGATGTTGCTAACGCGGGTTATTTATGGTTTTTAAGGTCTGAAAATAATTATGGCGTAATTACACGTGGTTACGAAAACCTTAATTTATTCGGTTACAATTATTACGGCGGTTACAATAATGGTTACCGTAATTATATGAGTAATTTACAAAGGCCTAAAAGAAAGGGTTTATCTCCCGAAGCTGTTAAAAAACTGGCTGAATTGGAAAAAGGTAAATTAACCTATGGCGTGATATTCGATGAGCATGGCGACGTATTGCCCGGTGTACAGGTGAAATCTGGTAAGACAGTAACAGCCACTAATGTTTTTGGTATTTATACTATTGATGCTAAAGCAGGAGAAACATTGAGTTTTGCTTTTATAGGTTTTAAAAACAATTCTATAAAAGTAGGCGCTAAAAAACGGATTGATGTTACCCTAAAAGAAGATGGGAATGCTTTAAATGAAGTAGTAGTTGTGGGCTATGGGGCGCAGAAAAAGCAGAATATGACTGGTTCGGTCGTTCAAATTAGAGGGATGTCAACTTTGCAAGGGAAGTCTGCAGGATTAAGTGTTGAAGCCCCAACAGTTGAAAAATTAGAAGGAAAAGCAGTCGCAGTAGACGATACTGGGACATATGATTTCATAAGCATTAACAGTTACGACCCTAAAACAGGTTTAGAAATCGTAAATGGCAAGCCTGTCATCAAAAAAACTAACATTGCACCACGCACCAATTTTAACGAGCTCGCATTCTTTTATCCACAATTGTTAACCGATGCTAAAGGTGAAATCAATATCGAGTTTACCATTCCGCAAAGTTTAACACGTTATAAAATGATAGGTTTTGCACACACCAAAGATTTAAAAACGGCATCGATCACCAACGAATTGGTTACCCAGAAACAATTGGCCATTGCCATTAATGCCCCACGTTTTTTCCGCGAAGGAGATACCATTTTATTAAGCGCCAAACTAAATAACCTGGCGGGCAAAAAACTCATCGGCAATGCCAGTTTAGCACTTACAGATGCCTTAACAGCTAAACCGATCCGGATTTTTGGAACAAACGAAAAGACCGAAAAAACTTTTGAAGTTGATGATGCAGGCAATACGGTTTTAAAATGGACATTAATTATTCCATCCGGTATTAGTGCCATTACCTATAAAGTTTTGGCCCAAAGTGGCAAGTTTAGCGATGGTGAAGAAAATACCATTCCGGTTTTGGCAAACTCGATGTTGGTTACCGAAAGTATGCCCATAAACGTGCGTGGTAATACCAGTAAAACTTTCGACTTCGAGAAGCTGGAGAAATCAGGAGCTTCAAAAACCTTGCGCAACCAAAGCTTAACTTTCGAGTTTACCTCAAATCCCATCTGGTATGCCGTGCAGGCTTTACCTTATTTAATGGAATACCCCTATGAGTGTGCTGAACAAACTTTTAGCCGGTTTTATGCCAATAGCTTTGCAACAGGTATTATTAATTCCTCGCCAAAAATTAAAACCGTTTTCGAACAATGGCAAAGTACAAATAATGGCGAAGCCCTCTTATCTAACCTGGAGAAAAACCAGGAGCTCAAATCAATTTTGTTAGAAGAAACGCCTTGGGTACGTAATGCCGATAATGAAAACGAGCGTAAAAAACGTTTGGCCATACTTTTCGATTTAAATAGAATGACCTACGAGTTGAAAAACAACTTCGAAAAGTTAGAGAAAATGCAATTTAATAACGGTGCCTTTCCCTGGTTTAATGGCATGCAAGAAGATCGGTACATTACACAGCACATTGTTTTAGGAATGGGCCAGTTAAAAAAATTAAAACTGATTGACGAAAAAGCTTATCCTAGTTTTAATGTAATGCTTAACAAAGCCATTATTTATTTAGATGCACAGCTGGTTAAAGATTACAAGGAGGAAGTGAAAGGAAAACGTTTTGCCTATTTGCCGTTGCATTACCTGTTCGCCAGAAGTTACACCAATCAAAAAAATACCAATGCAGATTTTGTAAAGGCCAAAGATTTCTATCTGAAAAAATTAATAGCGAACTGGAAAACTTTTGATACTTACCAGTTGGCACAAACTGCCTTGGTTTTAAATAGAAACGGCAATGGGGTAGAAGCCAAAAAAATCATTACGCTGTTAAATCAAACGGCTCAGCAAAATGACGAACTGGGCATGTACTGGGCTACCAATAAAGCTGGCTGGTGGTGGTACCAAAGCCCGATAGAAACACAGGCTTTATTAATAGAGGCTTTCGACGAAGTGACTAACGATACCAAATCGGTGGAGGAAATGAAAATCTGGTTGCTCAAAAACAAACAGACCAACGATTGGAAAACGACTAAAGCCACTACGGCGGCTTGTTATGCATTGCTAATGAAGGGGACCAACCTTCTGACCGAGCGCAATGAACCTGAAATAACTATTGGCGGTCAAAAAATAGCAGATCTGCAACAGCCAAATGCCGTAAAGGAAGCTGGAACGGGTTATCAAAAATTAACTATTGCAGCGGCTAATGTAAAACCAGAAATGGGAAAAGTACAGGTTAAAAACAACAACCAAACCGTAGCCTGGGGCGCAATGTACTGGCAATATTTTGAGCAACTGGATAAAATTACGCCGGCCAACACAGGTGTTAAAATCAACAAGCAACTGTTTGTCCAAAAGGCTAGCGCAAAAGGCGATGTTTTGACTCCGCTTACGGCAACCAATATTTTGGCTCCTGGCGATTTATTGAAAGTGCGTATCGAAATTTATTGCGATCGGGATATGGAATATATTCATTTGAAAGATATGCGTTCATCGGGTTTTGAACCTGTAAATGTAATATCCAGTTATAAATATCAGGATGGTTTAGGTTATTATGAGAGTACAAAAGATGCTTCAACCAATTTCTTCATCAGTTATATGCCTAAAGGAACCTATGTATTTGAATACCCATTACGGGTTACGCATGCCGGAAACTTTTCAAATGGAATTACCTCTTTGCAAAGTATGTACGCACCTGAGTTTACCACGCACTCAGCAGGGATAAGGGTAAATGTAAAACCTTAAGATGTTGGTCGTCACCCTGACCTGGAGTGAAGCGGAAAGCTACGGAGTAAACCGAGCCTTAAGCGGGCTCACCGAAGGTAGTTTATTTCAGGGGCTAATTAACGAAGCATAACCTCGCAGGTTTTTAAAAACCTGCGAGGTTTAAATTTGCATTAAGTAAGTTTAATATTGGTATAGGTTGCCCCGATAGGGATAATTTTTTCTCCAATCCAAATCTGGCTGCGGTCAAATTTGGATATTTTATTTTTAGCTACAATAAAAGCCCGGTGACAGCGGATAAAATCTGCTTTTGGCAACAGTTCAGCCAAATCGTTAATGGTGATCCTCGAGCTTAAAAGTTTGTTTTTAAGTTGGATCTGCGTATAGTTACCCGAGGCTTCTACATAAAGAATCTCGTCCAACTCCACTTTAATCTGCTCGTAACCGTCCTTTACGAAAATATATTCTGTTTTTGTTCCCTGCTTCTGGTTGCGCAGGTTAAAGAGTTCCTGGGCTTTATTGCAAGCCTTTAAGAAACGTGAAAGTGAAAAAGGTTTTAGCAGATAATCGACGGCATCGAGTTCAAAACTCTGCACAGCATGCTCGGTGTAGGCTGTTGTAAAAATAACCATTGGTGGCTTACTTAAGCTCTTTAAAAAATCAATGCCACTGATATCCGGCATTTTGATATCCAGAAAAATTAAATCAACCTTGTTATGCTGAAGGTAACTGATGGCCGCAAAGGCATCTGTAAACGTTTGTTGAAGTGTTACAAATGGAACTTTTGAGGCGTGAGATTTTATGATCTCTAATGCAATTGGTTCATCATCTATAGCAATGGCAATCATTTTTTATTTGTCTTGGTGGATATCAGGCGGAGTGTAGTCGAAGCCAATTATCTGGTAAAATTTGTATGGCTTGTAATGTTTTTACAAATGGATAGTTCTTTAAGTTTATCCCAGTTATCGTTTATAATGGCCTCTTTCTTTTTTCTGGACCAGCCTTTAACTTGTTTTTCAAAACCTATCGCTTCGTTTATATCTTCAAAATGTTCGCAAAATACTAAAAATAGCGGTCTTTTCGTTGAAGTATAGCAAGTTGGATTTATAGCATTATGGTGTTCGTATAACCGTCTATTAATATCATTGGTGACCCCTGTGTAATATGAATTATCAGCACATTTTAGAATATAAACGGTGTAGGTTTTCATATTTTTATTTTGACTTGTCGATACTTCGCCTTCGCTTTATACTAACGCGTGGTGTCATGCTATAAAAAGCGAAATCATTATAAGTTTAAACAACCAGCTTAAAAACTATCTATTTGCGCTTCGACTCCGCTCAGCGTGACAACACTATTTGTGTTATCCTTATTACACATGATGTCATCCTGAGCGGAGTCGAAGGATATTTTAAATATAATAAAATCAAGATTAATCCCAACAGATATTTTTGATCTACTGCCCTTCGACTACGCTCAGGGTGACATTCGCAAATAAATTATCATTTATATTGACTTGATAAATTATGGGTTACCATAAGCAAAGTCGAAGGACTAATCCAATTGCAAAGTTAAATGAATAAAAAACTCATTGGCACTTTCGCGGATAATCAGTTCATGTTTTCCATAATAAAGTAATGATAAACGTTGTTTAACATTTTCAAGTCCGATGCCACTTTTTAATTTTTCGGGGTCATTATCCGCCTTAATGTAAATGCTATTGCTTACATCAAAATATAAGGTTTTTTCTTTGGTTTGCAGGGTAATCTTGATGTACGAAGGTTGTTGCAAGCTGATGCCATGTTTAAATGCATTTTCAATAAACGGAATCAGCAGCATCGGCGTAATCTGCAGGTTATTTAACTGCTCTTCAATATGTGTGTCGATCCTGATATCGGCAGAGCGAGAGGTACGGAGCTTTTGTAAATCAATATAATTGTTCAGGTATTCTACTTCGCGGGTTAACGAAATTTTATCCTGGGTATTTTCATGGAGCATAAAACGCATCATATCGCCCAGTTTCTGGATCCCTTCGCCCGTTCTTTCTGCATTTTCCTGCAAAGCTGTTCCGAATAAGGTATTTAATGCATTGAACAAAAAGTGCGGATTGATTTGCGATTTTAAGAAATTAAGGTTAGCATCCGATTTGCCCAACTCCGTTTTGAGCATCTGGATTTCGCTCTGTTTTTCAAATTTATGTTTGTAAATATACCATGCAGATGGCGTAGTGACGCAGATTAAGCATATTGCGTTTAACATTAAGGTAATCGGCACAACAGCACCATTGCGCATAAAAGGGATAAGGACGATCAACAGCAGGAGTGAGAGGATAATGGTTAAACCTACATTTCCCCAAAAATACCGGCCAAAACCTTTAAAATCCTTTCTGAGGTTTGGAATAACGTAATAAATAGAGCAAAAAGCCAGAAAGATATTTACCGGGGGTACAATTACCCAAACGATCAATATTTCGTAATCTATTCTTACCGAAAGTACGGCTGCAAAAATCATGAGTGAAATCAGCCAGATTTTGGTGCTTAAAAAGAGTTCTGGAACGATGTTGTTATGGTAATTTTTTAATACCGGAATTCTTTTTAGTAATTCTAAGCCCCGCTCATTAAAATAGGCATAGGCATTAAAGAGTAGATATAAAAAGAAAATATAAGTAAAAGCTTCGCCAAAAAAGATCCCGTAAGCGTTATCTATGTTGTCATATTCAACCAACCGGTAGGCTTGAGAATAGGTATTGTAAACCATCCAGGCAACTACAGAGAATGCTGTGACCAAAACCGTAAGAATAAGATTAAGTGTTATGTTATTCTTATTTGCAAGTTGGGGCATGAGGCAAAAATTGAACAATAAAAAGCTGATATACAGACTGGTGATCTTAAATAACTCTGGAATAAAGAAGTTTGCCATTACACTATAATCAATACCGCTTTCTTCAAAACGATAAGAATTGCCCGAGTTATAGATTGTGGATGAGCAGATACCAATTAGGGCTAGCACATATAGTGTTGTAGAAATCCAAAACTCAAGCTGGTTGATGCTTTTGATTTTTATTGTAGATGGGTTACCTGATAGAATTACCATTTGTTTTAGTTTATGCCACAATTTTACGAAGACAATTTACATCTATATTTAAAATGTGATGGATGAGCTAAAAAATGTGATGAATGAATAGGATTTTTAGGATTGTTTGATTTTAAGATCATGTTTCGAGTTAGTTGTGCAGTCAGATGTTACCATCGGACTGGTAGTTGAATTGCTACCCGAGTCAATAATTCCTCTTAGTGTTAGATAGAAATATCTGACACCACATCCAAATTTTATTATCTTTGAAACGGATTGTTGGATTGGTTACCAACATCCATTTTCCATTTATCCTTCACTCATTCAAAATTCAATAATTTATATGACCGTTTACGGAATTTCAAATTGCAATACAGTTAAAAAATCGCTCGATTGGTTAAAAACACATCAGGTTGATTTTGAATTTCATGATTTTAAGAAAAAAGGTATTACAACTGAAAAATTAAATGAATGGTGTAATACTTTTGGTTGGGAAACGGTATTAAACCGCAAAGGTTTAACCTGGAAAAAACTCACTAAAGAAGAGCAGGCTAAAATTGATAACCAAGATTTGGCAATAGCTTATTTAAAAGAAAATACCAGTGCAATAAAACGTCCGATTATTGAGCAGAACAACAAAGCGATATTAATTGGATTTGATGATGATAATTATTTAAAAACACTAGCCTAATTCAATTGTTCTAATGTTAAAGTTTGTTAAATGCAGCTTTTAAATGTCGAACTAAGTTACTTTTGAGTATGTACAAACTGATCATTTTTCTATTGCTTGCCTTGCCAATTGGCGTTTTTGCTCAAACGGTAACTACAGGTACGGTTTTCGATTACTCGAAAAAAACGCTTTCTCTTCCTGGTGTTAGTATCAGAAATCTGAACAGTAAAAAATCAACCAGTACAAATAAAGAAGGTAAGTATACCATTGGTGCCAATATTGGTGATCTTTTAGAGTTTTCTGCCGTTGGCTATCACACTGATACGCTGTACTTAACCAACCTGTTAAATAGAACGATATATCTTCCGGTTAAATCGAACAGTCTAAAAGATGTAGATATTACTGCAGTGCGGATGAATAGTCAGGTTACGGATGCGAAAGATCCATTAGCTGAAAAATATACACTATTGAGTACGGGTGGAAACCTAAACCGTAAGCGTATGACCGATAAGGTTGGTGGCTTAAACCTAAACCTTGGTTATGGTAAATATAGAAGACAACAACGAAAAGAGGCCGATTTAGAGGAAAAGGAAATGTATCTTGAAGAAATTGATGAGAATTTTACCGCAAAAGCCATTACGGAGATGACCAAGCTAGAGGGTGAGGAACTTAAAAACTTTATGATTATTTACCGTCCTTCGGTAGAGGCCGTAAAAGCAGAAAGGCCATACCGTTATGCTTATTATATTTCCCGGGCCTTTGTAGCCTGGAAAAAATTAACCCCACAAGAAAGAAAACTTCAGGATCTACCCAAATTAAAAGCGAATTAATAAAGACTCGTCGCCCTGTCCCGAAACTTCGGGATCAGGGTCTATTTTACAGGAAAGATGCTGACATAAATTCAGTATGATGGCTAGCATTTAGGAAAGGAAATTAAAATTGATAGATACGGGTAAATATTAATCGAATTAAAGTTTAAAAAGCCTTTTTAACTGCATTATAACCAACATTGGTAACATTATAACCACATATAAATCTATATGTGGTTATTTTTTATATTTACCGCCTGATTACAACCTTATTATTATCATGAAATTGACTAAACTAATAACTTTTTGTTTAGTTTGTTGTGTTTTTGCCTTTTGTGCATCTGCTCAACAAGCTACAACACCGGCGCCAGCTACCAATTATAACCCTGCTGAGGCCTTTGGACCATTATTTTACACACAAAACGGTAATGAATTCCGCTCTGCAATTGGAGCACCCGGGCCAAAATATTGGCAAAACCGCGTTGATTACAACATTATAGCTAGTCTCGATGAAACAAAAAACATAGTTACCGGTACCGTTACCATTACTTACAAAAATAATAGTCCTGATAAATTGCCTTATTTATGGCTGCAATTAGACCAGAATACTTTTAAAGAAACTTCACGTGGCTATGCCATTACGCCGGCGCATAGCCGTTATGGTGCGCAAGGTGAAAAATTTGATGGTGGTTATAAAATTCAGAACATCAGTGTATCGCAAAAAGCTGCTGCTGTAAAATTTACTTCTTTGGTAGAAGATACGCGCATGCAGATCCGTTTAGACCAGCCAATGGCGGCCAATGGCGATATGGTAACAATTAAAATGGATTATTCGTTTGTTGTACCAAAAGAGGGATCGGACAGAACAGGACATTTAACTACAAAAAATGGTGAAATTTTCGCCATTGCACAGTGGTTTCCACGGATGTGTGTGTATGATGATGTGTTAGGATGGAACACTTTGCCTTACTGGGGCGGCGGAGAGTTTTATTGCGAATATGGCGATATCAATTTTGCCATTACTGCGCCAGCAAGCCATATTGTAATGGGCTCTGGCGAATTGTTAAACCCAGCTGAAGTTTTTACGCCAGAACAATTAAAAAGGTGGAATGCCGCTAAACTTAGCGATGCTACCGTTCACATTCGTACAGAAGAGGAGGTAACAGATCCGAAATCCCGTCCGGCGAAAGATAAATTAACCTGGAAATTTAAAATCTTAAATGCACGCGATGCAGCCTGGGCTTCGTCAAAATCTTTTGTGCTGGATGCAGCAAGAATCAATTTGCCAAGCGGTAAAAAATCTCTGGCCGTTTCTGCACAACCTGTAGAAAGCAACGGTGTTGATGCATATGGCCGTGGTGTAGAATATGTAAAATCTACCATTGAGCACTATTCAACCAAATGGTTCGAATATCCCTATCCAATGGCAGTTAATGTAGCAACCAATGTAGGTGGTATGGAATATCCTGGTATTGTTTTTTGTGGTTGGAAAGCTAAAAAAGCAGGTGCATGGGGCGTAATCGATCACGAATTCGGTCATACCTGGTTCCCTATGATTGTAGGCTCTAACGAACGTAAATATGGTTGGATGGATGAAGGCTTCAATACCTTTATCAATGGTATTTCTAAAAGTAGTTTTAATAAAGGCGAGTATGCTGCTCAGCCAACCGATATGAATAAAGTTGGTAAAAGCACCATCGGAAATCCGGTTTATGAAAACATGATGCTAATGCCTGATGGTATGGCAGAACGTAATATAGGTGTTAATTTATATTTTAAACCAGGATGGGGCTTAGATATTTTGAGAAACCAGATTTTAGGTGAAGACCGTTTTGATTATGCTTTCCGCCAATACATTAAAAACTGGGCATTTAAACATCCAACCCCATTCGATTTCTTTCGTTCGATGGAGAATGGTGCAGGCGAAGATTTAGCCTGGTTCTGGAGAAGCTGGTGGTTAAACAACTGGAAAATGGATCAGGGTATTGCTGGTGTTGAGGCCGTTAAGCAAGACGATAAATTGGTGGGCTACGCGATTAAAGTTGTAAACCTGGAGAAAATGCCAATGCCAATTATCCTGCAGGTTAAAACCAAAAGCGGCAAAACAGATATCGTAAAAATTCCGGTTGATGTTTGGATGAAAAGCGCAACTTGGTTGGTACGTTATCCAACAACTGAAGAGATCGAGTCAGTTACTTTAGATCCTAACAAGGTATTACCTGATTCGAATACGGATAATAATACCTGGACAGCTACAGGTAACTAATTTAGCCCGAATAATTAATTATAGCCTCCTGATTTTAAAAGATCAGGAGGTTTTTATTGCAAACAACCGACGGTTTACTACTTCTTATCGAATAATTTAGCAGACATAATTTACAGCAAATGGAAAAACCTACTTTAGAAATTACCAACCCCGCAGGTATATACGATCCCCGTCCGCATGGATATTCTCACATTGCTTCAGTTTCAGCCAATTCCTCACTTGTATTTGTGGCAGGCCAGGGTGGTAGCAGAACCGATGGAGTACTGAGTGATGATTTCAGGGCGCAGGTAAGTATTGTCTTCGAGAATATCGCTTTAGCCTTAAAAAGTAAGAATTTAGGTATGGCAAATATTGCAAAACTGACTACATTGGTGGTTGATTATGATGAAGCGAAACACGAAATCCTGATCGAAGAATCGAACAAAATATGGCCTGATCAGAAATTTCCGGTAAACACGCTTATTCCGGTACAAAGATTGGCCTTAAGTGGAATGCTAATTGAAATTGATGCTACTGCTATTGGCTAATTTACAAACTGATGTTGTGTGTTTTTTGGAAATGAAGGGTTCCTTTCCCCTGGAGGTTTTCAGTCCCGCTTTCCGCTCAAAGTCCTCGCTTCGCTGCGGGCTTCCACTTCAATCGGGTTTAGAAACATCGCTTCGATGTCTTGGCACCATGCTAGGAGCAGACCTTTCATCCTAAACCTGATAGTAGCGGGCATCCCGATTCTTCATCGGGATAAAGCGAATGGCAGGGCTGTATTTGCCAAGAACCATTGCACGTTTGTTTCCAAAAAAAATATAGCTATAATTAATATGATGTTGCTAAAGCATTAATAATAAATTGAAAAAATTATACAGATGGAAAAAGGGGAGCGCAAAGATGCTTATAAGGCTTACAATAAGATGGGTAAGTGGTTTGCCGAAAACCGCTATACAGGTTTAGAGGAGAAAACCTATTTGGATGATTTAATTAAGCGGTTGCCTCCAAATGCAAGTATTTTAGATTTGGGCTGCGGCAGTGGAAAACCTATATTGGAATATCTGATCAGCCAAAATGTAAATGTTCTCGGAATCGATGCCAGTGAGCAGATGTTAGAATTGGCCAAACTAAATTTTCCAGATACACGGTTTGTGCTGAAAGATATGCGTAAACTTGATTTAGGTGAAAAATTCGATGCAATAATTGCCTGGCATAGTTTATTTCATCTTCCTGCTGATGATCAGCCCGGTATGTTCAGTATTTTTAGGCGCCACCTTAAACCAAATGGTGTTTTGTTGTTTACCTCGGGAACCGATAGAGGAGAGGTTTGGGGAATGAACGGCGGTGAAAACTTGTTTCATGCTTCTTTAGATACAGAGGAATATCGATCGTTGCTTGAATCCAATCATTTTGAGGTGCTTGGCCATATAATAAATGACCCTGATTGTGGCGGCGCAAATGTTTGGATGGCACAATATAAACCCTGATAATTTTGCCTTAACTTTGCCGCATGGCCGAACAGCAAAAAAACAATCCCTTACACGGTATTACCCTAGAAAAAATTGTAACCGATCTTCAGCTACACTACGGCTGGGAAAAACTGGGATCACTGATCAGGATTGATTGTTTTAATAATAATCAAACTATAAAATCGAGCTTAAAATTTTTAAGAAGAATGCCCTGGGCCCGTAAAAAGGTAGAAGAATTATATCTTGATACGTTTCATAAATGAGATCTAATGATTGAATTTTGAATGAGTGGATGTGCTAGTGATCAAATTCAACATTCCGTCAATAAGTCATTCAATCATCCTGTCATTCTCTTATTAAATAATTATCTCACCTTGCAACCTTTCCTTTAAAACGCTCGTCATCTAGATCTAAACCTTATCAAATGAAAAATATTTTCTATTGCTTTTTGCTGATGCTTGTGTTAAGCAGTTGCGCCCTTGCAAACATTACAACGGTTTATTCTAATTCACGAGGTAAAATAGATATCCCTAAAAAAGAAAGTTATAGTGTAGTGTACCAAGCCAAATTTGAAGATGGTTTAAGAGCCGATGTGGCTTACACCAATGAAAGTGGAAAACAGACGGAATTAAAAGAAGTTAACGGTAACTGGGAAAAAACCGTTACTTTAAAATCGGGTACACACGTTCAGCTTAAAACACTGGCCACGGCTAAATCTAAATCAAGAGGTGAGTATAAAATCCTCGTAGACGGGAAAGTGGTTTCTGAGTATGTGCTGAGCGGAAAAAAACTAAACTATACTTTCAATTTCGAATTGCCTTAATTCATAGAATCTTCATCTTGAATTTCGAGATTTAATAAACAAAATAACAAGGTTTATTCATCATTAATCAATTTGAAAATGAAAGCAATTAAAGTTTTAGTAATCGCACTAGTAGCAGCTTTTACCATTAATACCGTAAGCGCTCAAACCACAACTCCGGCAAAAGCAGGTACCGAAAAATCACAGACTAAAAAAGGTCATAAAAAACACCATCATAACAAGCACACAAAAAAAGTAGCTAAAGCTTAAAAAGGGAAAGTCTTTCAGGTAAAATTGAAAGACTTTTTTGTTTCCATCATCATACTGAACTAGGTTCAATATCTGTTATGCTATGAAGTTTCCATCTAAGTTCCAAACTTCTTCATTTTTATAGCTTTTCTAAGCTTCGAAAAAAAAATATTTTTTTCTGTCACACTTTTCAGTTTTTGGTGTCATATAGTTGAACCCTTAAAAAAGGGTTAACTAAACAAACCAACAAAAAAGACAATTTTAGCTATGAAAACCTATTTATGGATGTTGCTGTGCGTATTATCTACGAAAGCCTTCGCACAACAAGCGGGCAATATAAATGGAAAAATTATTGATGGGAAAACAAACCAGCCCATTGAATATGTGGGCATTATTTTATCGGGTAAAACTGATTCGACCAAAAAAGTGGGTGTTGTAACCAACAAAGCCGGAGAATTTTCTTTTAATGCGGTTGCCAATGGCGATTATAAAATCAGGATTTCGGCGTTGGGATATAATTCCATCACCAAAAATATCAATTTGAACGGAAAGGCTGTTAACCTTGGTACTTTAAAATTGGAAGAAGATGCTATTGCCCTAAAGGATGTAGCAGTAAGCGGCCGCTACGCTACAGCCACAGTAAAAAAAGATACCATAGAATTTAATGCCGATGCTTATAAAACCAGGCCAAATGCCGCGGTAGAAGATTTATTGAAGAAGCTTCCAGGTGTAACCGTTGATAAAGATGGAAGTATTTTGGTGCAGGGACAAAAAGTTACGCGCTTAACTGTCGACGGTAAGGATTTCTTTGGCACTGACCCTAAAACGGCAACAAAAAACCTCCCTGCAGATGCGATCGCCAAAGTACAGTTGATTGACAGCAAAACACTGGAAGCAAAAGCCACTGGCATTGACGACGGTCAGCGCGAAAAAGTATTGAACCTCACTATTAAAGAAGATAAGAAAAGGGGATGGTTCGGTAACGCCAATCTTGCTGGGGGAACAACCGATAAATATGGAAGTTATTTAAGTGCCAACCACTTTAATAAAAACCTGCAGTTTGCTGTTCTGGGCATGAGCAACAATACCAATGATGCCAGTTTCGGTTACGACGACCTCAGCAGTTTTAGTGGAGGCAATATTGGCAATATTTTCGCACCACCAGCAGGGGGAAGTTTCTCTATCAATAACAATAACGGCAAAACCACCATTGGTGGGAGTGGGGTTTTTGATAACAATGCCATTGGACTCTACACCACACATAGCGGAGGCGTAAACTACAGTAATTCATGGGGCAAAAACAATAAGTTGGCTATTAGCGGAAGTTATTTTACTTATTTTTCTTCTGGCTTAGGTAATAAATTATCCAATATTCAGGACTTAAGCTCTGGCGATATTTTACGCACATTGGATAATACCGACCGCAATAGCAACAATCAGGCACATCGCTTTAATTTTAAGGCAGAATATCATCCCGATTCGTTAACAGATATGGTGTTCCGGCCAAATGTGATCCTCAATAGTACCACCAACATCAACAACCGTACGTTCAATGCTAATTTTGATGCTACAGGAAAAGCAAATGATGGAAGCCAGTATTACAATCAGCATAATTTCACCCCATCCTTATTTGGCGAGTTTACCGTGCTGAGGAGATTAGCCAATAAAAAAGGCTCGGTTTCGCTCCGGTTAAATGGCACACAGAATACCTTTAATTCTGACTGGTTAAATCAATCGCTGCTTCATCAATATGTAAGTGGTGATACTACTGTTACCAATATCAATCAGCAGGCGAATCAGGAAAATGCTTCAAAAACTTATACCATCAATGGGAATTATGCCAGGCAGTTAAATCAGAAGTGGAGTGCCAACCTTGCTTACGGTTATACAAGAAGCATTGTTGATGCACAACAGATTACCTTTGATTATAATCCGACTACCGATCGCTACGAAACCATTGTGCCATCCTTAACCAATACTTTCGATAATCATAACAGCCAACAAGTTGCTGGTTTGGGTTTTATCTACACCGGAAAGGATTGGACCTATAATTTTGGTTTAAATGCACAGGAAAGTTTATTAAATGCTAACGTATTTAATAATGTAGGTGCCAATATTGGCAATATTGAAAAATCGTATTACAACTTATTGCCGCGCTTAACGGTCAATTTTAAAAATAAAGCCAATCAAACCATAGCAATCAATTACCGGGCAAGCGTTAATATGCCTTCAGTTACCGATCTGCAGCCTGTACAGAACAATACCAATCCATTGTATCAAAGAATCGGAAACCCTGATCTCGAAGCGCGGAAAAACCATCGCCTATCGGTGAACTTTAATACCTTTAGTCCAGATAATAACCACTATTGGAATGGATATTTCCTCTATAACTTATCTTTTGATGATACCGGAAATGATATTACTTATAACAATGGTATTCAAACAGTGAAGCCGATCAACGTAAATGGTAATTATTACCTGCGGGCAGGCACATTTTTCGGAATGCCATCGAAACTTAAAGGACTAAGGATGAACTATGGAATGAACTTTTTTACAGAACATCGGACAAACTTTATCAGTAGTGCTAAAAACATCACCAACAGGTTCGAAATCGGTCCGAATATAAACTGGAGCTATGATATTGATGATAAATTTAACGCAGGTATTTATGCTTATGTTGCCTATACCAAAGTTAATAATACGGCAGAATCGGCGATCGACAATAAATATTTTACGCTAAATAACACTTTAAATCTGAGTTACGAGTTCATTAAAGATTTACGGATAGAAGCTGATCTGGATCACATCGGTTCAGCTGGCCGCGCTGATGGGTTTAATAACAATTACTTTTTGCTTAATGCGGGCATAAACAAATATTTAATGAAACGCAGGGTAACCATGAGCTTAAAGGGCTTTGATATTTTAAACCAGAATACCAGCATTGATAGAATTGTAAACAGCAGCCGGATTGAAGATGTAAGGTATAACAACATCACCCGGTATTTTTATTTATCACTAAATTACAAGTTAACCAAAGTAGGCGCAAACAACCAACGGAGCAACCCACGTAATACCGTTAATTAGGTGCCTAATATATCTATCCTATTATACAGCCCATCTATACCTGGCGTTGAAATAGTTGTTTGTTGCGGAGATTAGTTTATCTCTATGTAGTACGATATTTGTATCTTCGGGATAGAATATGCTTGTTTGTAAACCTTAATGTATGAAAAGAACTTTACCACCCATTTTTGCAATTTTAATAACCCTGTTTTTTTCGGCGTGCAAAAAAGGCGATATTAAAACCTTAAACAGCATTGGTTATGGATCGTCGTTTGGGATGTGCGTAGGCTATTGTTCCAATAATTTACTCATTAGCGATCTGAAACTTACTTTTTCTAAATCAAAAAACGGGCAAACAGCTGATACCAAAACCTGTAGCAAAACAATTTCCGAAGCTGACATAAACGCAATCAAAAAGGAATTGAACATGGAGAAGATTTCGGCCCTGCCAGAAGTAATTGGCTGTCCTGATTGTGCTGATGGAGGTGCAGAGTGGATTGCCATCAATGCAGATGGAAAACAGTACAAAATTACTTACGAGTATGGTAAAGCGCCAAAAGAACTAGAAGCTGCGGTTGCACGGTTAAAAGTACTTAGAGATAGCTTTAAGGATTGTAATTAAACTGCTTTCAGGCGCTTAGATCCTATCTTCTAGCGCTGGTTCCTTCGAAGGTTATTCGTTTATCCATTGTGCTGATCAATTCAGAAAGTTCGTAAACATTTCTATACCCGTAGCCATATAGATTAATATAAGTAGGGATATTTAAGGCCAATGAAATAGGCGCTATTTTTTTATTTACTAAAGCAGGTACAACTACTTTGCTGGCAAAATTTGCCTGGTCATCTACAAAATTATTATTGCAATAGATTAATATTTTGGTATCCGCATTTGGTATAATCCTTAACAGGTTTTGTTGTGTGAAATCGGAAAAATTTAAATGAATGGCACCTTTAACATGTTTTCGTTTAAATAGACTATCAGAACGTGTATCTAAAATAATGGTGCCTTTCTCTTGAGCCATTTTTAAAAATGTTGGTAAATCTACGAGCCTGCCTTTACGATGGGCTTTAACCTTGGGTATGAGCTTCTCGTAAGCATCAAAGTCTACATTGGCATTTTTTTTAATAGTTGAAGAAGTTTGTGCATTAGATAGGTATGTGATACTGCAGAATATGATGGTGATGATTTTTGTTTTCATTTTTAGAACACTTGAATATTAATTTCCACCTAAAATGATTGGTGCACTTTTACCATTGCCCATAATAATAACTTTGGTGTTGGCTGATTTTGCAATTTCTTTTTGAGCCAATATAGATTCGTATTGGAGCTGGCGATCGCTTAAGCCCGTAGAAAGAATGCGCTGATAATCGGCAATTCCCTGCGCTTCCACTCTTTTCCGTTCTGCTTCCTGGCGTTCTTTTTGGAGTACAAATGTCATCTTTTGAGCATCTTGTTCTGCATTTATTTTCGATTCGATACTTGCTTTTACCGATGCTGGCAAGGTAATGTTGCGTACTAAAAGTTGTTCTAATTCTAAACCTCTTTTCGCAAAACTTTTATTTATAGTTGCAAATATTTTAGCTTGAAATTCGTCCCGTTTGCTTGAATATAAAGCTACGGCGTCATACGAAACTGCATTATCTCTTATGGCGGTTCTAGAAACCGGGCGAACAATTTTCTGCAGATAATCTGTCCCGATTTCCCGGAGTATATTTGGTGCCGAACTTGCCTTAACCCGAAATAGTACGGAAAGGTCTATCACTACTTCCAAGCCATCGGCAGATAATACACGAAGGGCGTCATCACCTTCTTTATTCCCTTCATCATGAACACCAGACATGGTATAGTTTTGAGTTTTAACATCAAAAGTTGTAACATCAGCAATTGGGTTAATTACATTTAAACCACTGTATAAAACCTCGTTGTCTACCTTTCCGAAAACGGTTTTAACCCCAACTTCACCAGCATCAATAACTTTAAACATAGAGAAAGATAAGCCGATGATGACCAGTACTACACCGATAATTTTGGTGATATTGCTATAACGGCCGATTAGATTATTTTGGCTTGATACTGCAAAGCCGATAAAAATGATAATAATCCCGATGATACTTAAGAACATATAATTTAGATTTTTATTAAAGATAGGTATTTAACGCAATCTTTTATGGAATTTAAGCATGTGTGGTTTTAAGGCTTTTTAAAGCACATTGAAATGGGTCGGGGAAAATTTGAACGTTAACAGGACCGGTTTACTTTGCTAACTAAACCCGATATGCGTGGAAAGCGAGTTCTTCACGAGCTTGTAACATTAGCTCCGAAGGAGTTCCTTTGGAACGCAGCCGAACCCAGCCTAAGAATTGCTATAACTGCTTTCCAAAAAGTATTTGAACAGCTAAATTAGATGTTGAAACAAGTTCAGCATGACGATCGCGTCAGGGGATTTAGAGCGAGAACCGTTGACTGAAAACTCAAAACTGAAAACGGAACTGCAACTCCTTAATCTTCAATTGAAAACTGATAATTGCCAACTCAAAACTTTTTACGCTAACCCCTTGATTTTTAAAAAGAATTGTTCTACTTTTGCAGTCCGTTTTATGGGCTATCTGCAAGGATGCCGGGGGAGCGGTAAATTTTTTAATAAAAAAACATAAAAAAGCACAATGCCAACCATTCAACAATTAGTTAGAAAAGGTAGAGTAGCACTGGAGTTCAAGAGTAAGTCTCCAGCGTTGGACAGTTGTCCACAGCGAAGAGGTGTATGTACACGTGTGTACACCACTACCCCTAAAAAACCAAACTCAGCAATGCGTAAAGTAGCCCGTGTTCGTTTAACGAACGGTAAAGAGGTGAATGCTTACATTCCTGGGGAAGGTCACAACTTACAGGAGCACTCAATCGTATTGATCCGTGGTGGTCGTGTTAAAGATTTACCAGGTGTACGTTACCACATCATCCGTGGTGCATTAGATACATCAGGTGTAGCTGGTCGTAACCAACGTCGTTCTAAATATGGTACTAAACGTCCTAAACCAGGACAGGTAGTTGCGGCACCAACAAAAGGTAAAAAGAAATAATCGGGAGGAAATAAGAAATGAGAAAGTCAAAACCAAAAAAGAGAATTATTCTTCCTGATCCAAAATTTAATGATGTTCAGGTAACTCGTTTTGTAAACAATATGATGTACGATGGAAAAAAATCTATCGCTTATTCAATTTTTTACGATGCTGTTGAAATTGCTGAGAAAAAAGCAGGTGAAAACGGTTTAGAGATCTTTAAACGTGCTTTAACTAACATTATGCCAGCTGTAGAGGTTAAATCTCGTCGTGTTGGTGGTGCTAACTTCCAGGTTCCAACTGAGGTTAGACCAGAGCGTAAAACAGCTTTAGGTATGAAATGGTTAATTTTATACGCTCGTAAACGTGGCGAAAAAACCATGAAAGAGAAATTAGCTGGTGAAATCGTAGCTGCTGCTAAAGGTGAAGGTGCTGCTGTTAAGAAGAAAGAAGATACGCACAAAATGGCTGAGGCTAACAAAGCGTTCTCTCACTTCAGATTCTAGTTTAGGATTAACAGATTAGTAAGATTACACAGATTTAATTAGAAGATTATACTGATTAGATAAATTACACCGATTTGTTTTAACATAATCGGTGTAATCATTTAAAATCAGATAAATCAAAAACATAACATGGCAAGAGATTTAAAATTTACAAGAAATATTGGAATCGCGGCTCACATTGATGCGGGTAAAACTACAACAACTGAGCGTATTCTTTATTATGCTGGTGTAAGTCATAAAATTGGTGAAGTGCACGAAGGTGCTGCAACAATGGACTGGATGGCACAAGAGCAAGAGCGTGGTATCACGATCACTTCTGCTGCAACTACGGTTGAGTGGAAATACAGAGGTCAGGCTTACCACATGAACATTATCGATACACCAGGACACGTGGATTTTACCGTAGAGGTAAACCGTTCATTGCGTGTATTAGATGGTTTAGTGTTCTTGTTTTCTGCAGTTGATGGTGTTGAGCCTCAATCAGAAACCAACTGGCGTTTGGCTAACAACTATAATGTTGCCCGTATCGGTTTCGTTAACAAAATGGACCGTTCTGGAGCTGACTTCTTAAAAGTTGTTAAACAAGTTAAAGATATGTTAGGTAGTAATGCAGTTCCATTACAATTACCTATCGGTTCTGAAGATAACTTTAAAGGTGTGGTTGATTTGATCAACAACCGTGGTATCGTTTGGAATGAGCATGATAAAGGTATGACCTTTACTGAAGTGCCAATCCCAGAAGATATGTTAGATGAGGTTGCTGAGTGGAGAGAGAAATTACTAGAATCAGTTGCTGATTATGATGAGTCTTTAATGGAGAAATTCTTTGAAGATCCAAACTCAATCACTGAGCGTGAAATTTTAGATGCTTTACGTGCAGCTGTTTTAGATGCTAAAATCGTTCCTATGGTTTGTGGTTCATCTTTCAAAAACAAAGGTGTTCAAACCATGTTGGATTACGTGATGGAATTATTGCCTTCACCTCTTGATTCAGAAGGTGTAACAGGTACTAACCCAGATACAGGTGCTGAGGTTTTATTAAAACCAAGTATCAATGAGCCATTTGCAGCTTTAGCATTTAAAATTGCAACTGACCCATTCGTAGGCCGTTTATGTTTCATCCGTGTTTACTCGGGTAACTTAGAAGCTGGTTCTTACGTGTATAACACACGTTCAGAAAGTAAAGAGCGTATTTCCCGTATCTTCCAAATGCATGCTAACAAGCAAAACCCTGTGCCTAATGTGGCTGCTGGTGATATTGCTGCGGTAGTAGGATTTAAAGATATCAAAACTGGTGATACACTTTGTGATGAGAAAAACCCAATCGTTCTTGAGTCTATGAACTTCCCTGAGCCAGTTATCGGTTTAGCTATTGAGCCTAAAACTCAAGCTGATGTTGATAAATTAGGTATGGGCTTAGCTAAATTAGCTGAAGAAGATCCGACATTCAGAGTTCAAACTGATCAGGAAACTGGTCAAACTGTTATCTCTGGTATGGGTGAGTTACACTTAGATATTTTAATTGACCGTTTAAAACGCGAATTTAAAGTAGAGGTTAACCAAGGTGCGCCACAAGTTGCATACAAAGAGGCTATTTTTGGTACTACTCAACACCGTGAAACTTATAAAAAACAATCTGGTGGTCGTGGTAAATTTGCCGATATCCAAGTTGTTATTTCACCAATTGATGCTGATTTCGAAAAAGGTGGTTTACAGTTCGTAAACGAAATTACAGGTGGTTCAATTCCACGTGAGTTTATCCCTTCAGTAGAAAAAGGATTTGCTGCTGCAATGGCTAATGGTGTATTAGCTGGTTATCCGCTTCCTGATATGAAAGTACGTTTGATTGATGGTTCATTCCACGCTGTCGATTCAGATGCTTTATCATTCGAGCTTGCTGCCCGTATGGCATATCGTGAGGCTTTACCTAAATGTAAACCTACTTTGATGGAGCCAATCATGAAAATCGAAATCTTAACCCCTGAAGAAAACATGGGTGATGTTATCGGTGATATGAACCGTCGTCGTGGTCAGTTATTAGGTATGGATACCCGTAATGGATCTCAAGTAATTAAAGCTACTGTGCCGCTTTCTGAAATGTTTGGTTATGTAACACAGTTACGTACAATCACTTCAGGCCGTGCAACTTCTACAATGGAATTTGACCACTATGAGGCTGCGCCTAAAAACGTACAGGATGAAGTAGTTGCTAAATCTAAAGGAAGAGTAAAATCTGAAGACTAATTAAGGTATAAGGTAAAAGGCGTAAGGCAAAAGGCAAAAGGTTTTAAACCCTAAGCCTTACACCCTAAACCCTCCACCTTGTTAAAAATAAATCCGGTTTCTGTTGTTAATAGCTCTAACAGGAAACCATAATTAAAAATAAGATGAGCCAAAGAATCAGAATTAAATTAAAATCTTACGATTACAACTTAGTAGATAAATCTGCTGAGAAAATCGTAAAAACTGTTAAACCTACGGGTGCAGTTGTAAGTGGACCAATTCCACTTCCTACAGAGAAAAAAATCTTTACTGTTTTGCGTTCTCCACACGTAAACAAAAAAGCTAGAGAGCAGTTCCAATTATGCGCCTACAAACGTTTATTGGATATTTATAGCTCTAACTCTAAAACAGTTGATGCTTTAATGAAACTTGAATTACCTAGTGGTGTTGAAGTTGAAATCAAAGTTTAATTGATTTTAAAAGAACAGAAAAGGCCTCGATGCAAATCGAGGCCTTTTTTTATGCATCTGAATTCTAAAACAAAAGCAACGTTAGCTGGTTGTACTGGTATGGCTAAGGAAAATAAAACGCACGAAGGATTACCAGTTGAAGGACAGGATTTTGCGGATCCTAAAGAAAAACTGAAAGAAACCCCCTCTTCACATGGTGAAATGGCTAATCAAAAAGATGGTGATTTTTCTGAACTGGAAGAAAGTAGAATGGAAAACCCACCAAAGCATCGTGATGAAAATGGATCATCTAAAGATGATTTGGATAGTAGCACAGAGATAGATCAAAGTAAAGGCGTACAATAGCTGCAAATTGGTGGTAGGATTAGGTTAAAAAGGCAAAAGGCTGCGATTTATATATCAATGCCCGATTAAACTTTTTTATTGTACCAATTGTTGTTAAATAAGAAGTATCTACAAAAAATAATGGCTATGGAAATGAATGAAAATAAAAATGTCGATCCTAATTCGGAGATTAACCGCAATGAGGAGGATATTGAATGGGATAATGGAGAGGCTACCTATGGGCATAAGCGTGCCGATTTTAAGCGTAAAGATCAGCCAGATGAGTCGCATTTATTGAAAACAGAAAATGATCCTACGCATGCCGTAAATGAAAATTTAAATAATTCGAATTTAAGTCAGGGTGAAGACATTGGAAACAGAAACAAGAATAACGAGAAAGGTTTGAGTGGGAAAGATTTATGATCTAGTTATAAAGAGACTATCCATATAGAATAATCCCTTTATAAGGTCTATGCATTTTCCGGTAGATGGAAATTAATTAGGATTCCACAACTGAAATGCGTTAATCAAGAACAAATGCCCTTAAATCGTTAGTCTCTGATTTTTAGTTAATCTTTGTCGCGAATCCTACAGCGCTGCAAATTTCAAGAACTTATCGTCAATTTACAAGACGTTCGGCATTAATATATTGATATATGTCAATTCAGTGTGTATTTCTGTACTTGATTAATTGTCAGTATAAATCACTTGTTTGCCGATAATCCTGTCTTATTTTTTCGGAATAATTCTTAATCTTATCTACGTATTCCGGTGCTTTTTCTTTAAAGTCATCAATCAACGATTTTCCATCAGTTATCCGCTTTTTTGTGGCATACTTAAAACCATATACGGCTGCTGCGCCTAAAATGGCATATTTTAATAGTCCCATAATTATCTGTTTATATTCCTGTATTTAAGGCATGGTTTTCATCAGCTTCATTAATGCTGGTATTCGTTTTAAAATCGTCAGATGAACTTCCGGTATGGCTTGCAGCACTCTTTATGGTTGGGTTTCTATCCGAACTGTTGTAAGCGTCGTCGCTAAGAGAATCTTTACCTTGCGTGCCAGAATTGTCCAGCCCGTCTTTGGCTAAAGGATTTCCCTTAATCAATTCGCTCGGTTCTTTGCCATAACTGGTTACTACATCGGTGTTGTTACCCTCTTCGTAAGCTTTTTGTACACCAGATTTTTCTGATTGCTCATCACCTGATCCTACATAACCTTCAATATGCTCTTCCTTGTTATATATGTTCGTTTTCATATTAATTGTCTATTTACACTAAACAGATGAGGTTAGAAATAGTTTGAAGCACAATTTTAATGGTAAAATTTACCTAAATTTTTATGCTTAACCATTTTCATGTTTTGTTTAACTTGCGCCAAATTTTAAATGTCAACGGGATAAATGGAGTGGAAATATTTACTTTCGAATAAGCGATACGGACAAGAACAATATGGTGCCAGCACAGATCGGGCACGGTCTGATTTTCAGCGTGATTATGACCGGTTGATTTTTTCGTCTCCTTTTAGAAGATTGCAGAATAAAACCCAGGTTTTCCCATTGCCAGGAAGTGTTTTTGTACATAACCGTTTAACGCATAGTTTGGAGGTTGCCAGTGTGGCCCGCTCTATGGCAAATATTTTTTTAAAAAGCGTGGAAGAGCAACAACCGCAACTGATTAAAGATGTTCCTTTAATTAATGAAGTAGGTAATATAGTGGCTGCCGCTGCACTAGCGCATGATCTGGGAAACCCAGCATTTGGGCACTCAGGCGAAGCAGCTATTTCACGATATTTTACCGATGGGGATGGGAAAGTTTATCAGAAAGAAATGAACGAATCGCAGTGGCACGATTTAATTAATTTTGAAGGTAATGCAAATGCCATCCGGATTCTTACCCATCCGTTAAAGGGAAAAGGCAACGATGCTTATGCGTTAACCTATTCTACTTTGGCTTCGATTGCTAAATATCCTTGCGCCTCAATTGCGGGAAAACAAAAGGGCGTGTTGCACCGTAAGAAATACGGTTTCTTTCAATCAGAAGAAGAAACTTTTAAAAAGATCGCGGCCGAACTCAATTTGGAGAAAGAAGAAGGCGAATACCTCATTTACAAGCGCCATCCCCTGGTTTATCTGGTGGAGGCTGCCGATGATATCTGTTACAGCATCATTGATCTGGAAGATGCGCACCGTTTAAAGATACTTTCTTACGAGGAGGTAAAAAGTTATCTGTTACCTTTTGCCAATTCTAGCACCATCGAAGATCGTTTAAAAAATGATTATGAAGACGACGATGCAAAAATCGGTCTGTTAAGGGCAAAAGCAATTAACACGTTAACCAACCAATGCGCAGGTATATTTTTTAGGGAACAAGAAAAATTATTGAACGGTGAGCTTAATCAAAGTTTAACCGATTTATTGCCTGAGCCCTATATTTCAGCCTGGAAAGCCGTAGAAAAAATTTCTGTTGAGCGTATCTACAATTTCTCATCGGTAATACAAAAAGAAGTGGCTGGCTACAAAATTATGGCTGGTTTATTGGAAGAATTTGTTCCAGCATTGATCCACAACAATACACACTATTACAAAAAACTGGTTAAACTTATTCCTAAACAATATCATACCGATTTAACTGATATTTATTCTATCATACAAAGCGTATTGGATTTCGTTTCGGGTATGACTGATTTGTACGCTGTTGATTTATATCGTAATATTAAGGGAATATCCTTCCCTTCTGAAACCTAAAAATAAATTTTGGCTTTTACTTTTTAGAGGCAGTTAATTGCTAATTGACCCTATTTTTCTTTTGATTTGAGGGTTTAAATCAGCCTTAAATTGGGTGTTTATGTAAAATTATGAAATTTAATTTTATTTAAGTTGTTGATCTGTAGTTCTTTAAAATCGTTTTAGTATTTGTAATTGGCTTTTCGTGTAAAGCGAATGCAGTAGCTTGTACTAATTGTTAGATTTGATCGTTAGGCTCTCTTATTTTTACGCCTGACGCTTTAGATCTCATCCCGATTCATGAAAAAACTTTTACTAATTGCTTTGGTAAGTATGGGCTTCACCTTAGCTGTTAAAGCGCAAGCCCCACAACAATTTAACTATCAAGGGGCAGCAAGAAATGCTAATGGTACTGCGCTGGCCAATAAAAATATAGCCTTGCGGATTAGTATTTTAGATGGATCTTCAACCGGAACAGTTCAATATTCGGAAATAAGGAATGTAACGACCAATGCTTTAGGTTTATATGCATTGGCAATTGGGGCTGCAGGTGCAAGCTCGATTAACGGTACAATAGCTGGGGTAACCTGGGCAAGTGGATTAAAGTTTGTTAAGGTCGAAATCGATCCTGATAACGGTACAAATTTTAGTTTGGCTGGTACTGCACAATTATTAAGTGTTCCATATGCACTTTATGCAGCCAATGGGCCAACCGGAGCCAAAGGCGATCCGGGTGTAGCTGGTCCTGCTGGTGCACAAGGTATTGCAGGTCCGCAAGGCCCAGTGGGTGCAACTGGTGCTCAGGGGCCAATTGGCTTAACTGGTGCTGCCGGTGCACAAGGAGCAGTGGGTGCAACAGGACCACAAGGAGCAAAAGGAGATATAGGGGCAACTGGCGCTACTGGATTACAAGGTTTGCAGGGCATACCCGGCATAAAAGGTGATAAGGGAGATAAAGGTGATGTAGGGCCGGTGGGTCCTTCAACAGGAGTAGCTGGAGGCGATTTAACGGGTAATTATCCAAATCCTACATTGGCTAATCTTCAGGGAAAGACATTAAATGCCACTTCGCCAGCCAATAATCAGGTGCTCCTATTCGATGGGGCTGCATGGAAACCAGTAATATTGGATGTGAGCCAGCTGTCTGGTGCTAAGGCATTAACCTCAGCTGATCTGAGCATTAGTGCCAATGGCGCTACGGCTTTATTGAAAGATGTGGTAATTGATATCAAAGCAGGGGCGGTTAGCACGCTTAAACTGGCAGATGGGGCAGTAACAACGGCAAAATTAGCCGATGCTGCAGTAACCTCTGTAAAAATTGGAAGTAAAGAAGTTAAGAATATTAATATAAACGATGCTGCTGTTAATACATTACAGCTGGCCGATGGCTCGGTAAGCACTCCAAAACTGGCTGATGCCGCGGTAACCTCTGTAAAAATCGGGAACAAGGAAGTTAAGAATATTAATATCGACGATTTGGCGGTAAATACGCTTCAACTGGCCGATGGATCGGTAACTACACCAAAACTTGCTGATGCTTCGGTTACAGTGGCTAAATTAACTACTGATGGGTTGAGCGATGCCAACAAAGTGTATATCACCAACGCAACAACCGGAAAACCCGAATTAATCAGCAGGACATTATTTGCAAATGCCAATGCCTGGGCATTAAAAGGGAATACGGGTAGTACCGATCAAAATAATAATTTCCTGGGCAATACAGATGACGTAGCCATTAACTTTTTGGTTAACGGTTTAAAATCCGGTCGTTTAGGCAACTCATCCGAAAACAATATTTCTTACGGTTATAAAACACTTACGGCTAATGTATCCGGTTTTTACAACAGTGCATTTGGTCGCGAAGCACTATCTGTTAACATTTCAGGTTACGAAAACAGTGCTTTTGGTTACCTGGTGTTACAGCGGAGTTTTAGTGCTATTAATAACAGCGGCTTTGGCTCTCAGGCCTTAGCCATTAATACGGTAGGCTCTAATAACACTGCAATTGGTACACATACCCTAATGGCCAATAGAACCGGTATATCAAACACGGCTATCGGAAGTTTGGCACTTGAAGCCAGTAATGGCGACAATAATACAGCAATTGGTTATGCCGCCGGTTCGAAAAACAATGGGGCAGGGAATGTTTTTATCGGAAGCAATGCCGCCGCTAATAGCACAAATGCAAATAATACCCTGGTGGTTACTAACTCCAGTACCTTATACCCTTTAATTGCTGGCGATTTTGCAGCGAATGGTGGTGCATTAACCATTAATGGAACTGCCGCTGCATCTTCTGTAGCTTATGCCCCAGCAAATGCCAGTACTTTAAATATTAATGGTTCTGTTGCAGCAAGTATTTTAACCTATACGGCTACAGGTGCATTAACGCTTGATGCCAGCCATTACACGGTACGGATAAAAAATGCTGGTACGGCGATAAATGTTAATCTTCCAGCAGCCTCAAGCTGTAAAGGAAGGATTTATGTCATCGTGAAGGCTTTATCATCTGGTGATGTTACGTTAAACAATCCTGTTTTGTTGAATGATGATTCTAATGTAACCACCATTACTGGAGCAAAAACTTTCACCATTCAAAGCGATGGTTCGGCATGGATTTCTTTAAACTAAACACGATGAGAAAAATATCCTATTTGTTTGTTCTCTTGCTGTTGATGTTTTTCGGGACAAACGTAAACGCACAAAGTTTGCCTTATGTGGTTAATTCGGCCAGTGGCAGCGGTAAGATTAATAATCAATTATATGATTTCAGTATTGGAGAAATGGCCTTGGTGCAAACTTTTCAATCTACCAATACCACCTTGACCCAAGGGTTTTTGCAGCCTTTTCTGATTATACAGACCACAGCCGATGTAGCCATTGTAAATAATATCCTTACCCCAAACGGAGACGGGAAAAATGATTTTTTTGTAGTTAAGGGCTTAGAAAAGTATCCGAACAACAAATTATCCATTTTTGATAGGGGAGGAAGGTTGATTTATACTACCCTAGCTTACCAAAATAACTGGGATGGCTATTTTAACGGAAAGCCGCTTACAGAAGATACTTATTATTATATGCTCGATTTGGGGGCAGATGGCTCTATTAAAGGTTTTATATCAATCTTATATAAAAAATAACGGCGTGAGAAAAATGAAATGTTATATGGCGGGGCTGTTGTTTTTGTTTGTTACACCAGCATTTGCTCAACTTAACCCCATGGGAAGCATCTACTATCAGAACCAGTTTTTGGCCAACCCGGCAATGGCTGGTTTAGAGACCGGACTAAATTTAAATGCGGCATTTAAAACACAGTGGACGGGGATAGACGGAGCACCAAAGATCCAGTACTTAACTGGCGACTATGGTTTAGCGGATACTAAAGTAGGCCTGGGATTCCTTTTTTATAATGAAGGTGCAGGGGCCATTAACCGTACAAGGGCAACCGTAACCTACGCCTATCATTTGCCTTTAAACGGCGGGAGTAACTTTTTGGATTTCGGCTTGTCGGCTGGCTTAATGAATGAATGGATTGACTTTGGTAAAGCCAAAGGTGATTTAGACGATGATGTGATCAATAGCTTTAACGATCGCAGGTTGTATTTGGATGGCGATTTTGGAGTAGCTTATCGTACTGATAAATTAACATTGCAGGGCGCTTTGCCTAATCTTAAACGATTTTTTAAAAGAGATGTATTGCGAAACGTAGCAGACCGATCGATCTATTTTATCGCAGCGGGTTATAAATTCACAACTGATAAAGTAATTAACAGCATTGAACCGAAATTGGTGTATAGAGGGGTACAGAATTATGATGGTATTTTTGATGCAGGCGTAAACCTTCAGGTTTTAGAGAATAAATTGATGCTGAACGGTATATATCATAGCACCAACAGCTTTACCGCGGGTTTTGGCGCAAACTACAAAAACCAGTTTTCGGTTTTGTTCCAGTACACCACCAATACTTCAAAAATGCAAAGTTATAGCAATGGCGAATTTGAAGTAGGTTTGAAATACAGTATTAAGAATTAAACGTGTTATCGTCATTTCGACTGAAGTGTAACGGAATGGAGAAACCTATTGTTAAGTGTACCTTTGTTTTTTAACCGTTATTTTTTGAAAGCAGTTCCAGTAGCTTTTGATGGATTATTCGTCCCGTCGGGACGACTTGTGGTAGAAAAAAAATATTTTATTTTTTTAGTTCCGTAGGAACGTTTCGTGTTTTAGGCGAGTGGTATTTTCTATCAAGCACAAGCCCATATTCAATAAACCCGACAGTAGCGAAAATCCTTTTTGTTGCTCCTTCAATAAACTCAGGAAGACAGGCATAAAAAGATTGTAGCGAATGGCGGGGCTAGCGGAACCGAAGTACCACAAGCCCTGCTTTACTTATAATAAAAAATTTTTGTCATCCTGAATTTAATTCACGCATAATCTTTAGTTTAAAGATCTCTCCGCTCCGCGTTGCTTCGGTCGAGATGACGATTTTTCTATTGAAGTCTGTCAATGGTGGCCTGTCGAAGGATTAAATTATCTCCCACGGCCGTCGTCCCATTTATTACGCTCGTCTTGCAGTTCACGCGCAAGTTTCATTTCTTTATCCTTTGCTTTTACTTTGTGTGCCTGAAATTCATCGGCCACCTCCTGGTAAAGTTCCGTTCTATATTTTGCTTCGTGCCTTAATTTACCTGATTGGAAAATTACAAAGGCCAAACCTACTCCGAGTACAATAATAATGGTCCAAACAATGGTATTATAGGTGCCTTTATTGAAGGATATGCCTAAAAATTTAATTTCATTAACAGCAGCATTGGCATTGGCCAAGGAACTTTCTTTTCCATTTACTTCGCCTTTTAAACTCGAAATGTTATCAGCCTGTGCTTTAATTTTCTGACGGGCTTCCAGCAGCTGCTTGCGTTCTTTTCTTAGCGTATCACTAACACTTTTCCATAAGGACGATAACCGTGATGGATTGATCAGCCTTGCGCCGTTGAAGCTTTTAGATTTCTTTAACATGAACTGATACTGGCCATTTAATGATGGGTCGGTATTTTTCGTAGTGTCAGGTAAAGTTTGCCCAAAGGCAACGTTTAAAAATAGCATAGCGCCTAAAAACAATAGGGTGTGTTTAATTTTCTGCATAGTTTAAATATAGGTGTTAGAATGTAAAACTACATTTTTATCTATTTTTCCGGTTAATAAAATTTTTTTAAGGTTTTGGCAAATCGATAAAATTGTTCTGGTTTAACATTCTAAATAACAATTTTATCTAAGTTTTATTATAAATTTATTTGCGATAGGTTACATTTGTTTCATGCAAATAGGAATTATTGGTTTGGGCGATATGGGCAAATTGTATGCGCTATCGTTTGTAAACGCTGGTTATAAGGTATGTGGGGCAGATATGCCCTTACGTTTTACAGATTTAAAAAATGAACTGGAATCTAAAGGAATCGAGGTTTTAATCGATGGTCATGAGGTTGCCCGTAAATCAGACCTTATTATTTATTGCGTTGAAGCCGAAAAAATTGATGAGGTGGTGGCTACTTTTGCCCGCTCAACAAAATATGGCGCCATAGTTGCCGGACAAACCTCGGTTAAACATCCTGAAATTGCTGCTTTCGAAAAACATCTTCCAGAGGATACCCAGATTGTAACCTGCCATTCCTTGCATGGTCCGGCATTTAGCCCGGAGGGGCAGACACTTGTGGTGGTACGTCACCGTGCTACCGACGCTGTTTATGCCAAAGCTTTAGAAATTTATAAATCTTTAAAATCGAACATCATTGAAATGGACGATTACAGAGAACACGACCGCATTGTAGCCGATACGCAGGCGGTAACGCACATGGGCTTCGAAAGCATGGGCTCCGCATGGAAAAATGCTGGTTTCTTTCCCTGGGATAATCCGGCATATGCAGGTGGAATAGATAATGTGAAAATTTTGACCACACTGAGGATTTTTAGCTATAAATCGCACATTTATGCCGGTTTGGCCATATTAAACCCATATGCGCAAAAACAAGTAAAATATTATGCACAGGCCGAATCTGAATTGTTTAAATTGATGATCTGTGAAAATGAAGCAGCGTTCAGGGAAAAGATTTATGCGGCCCGCGATTTCGTTTTCCATGAAAGCCGTGCGCTTTTACTATTGGATGATAACATCATGAAAGAATTCAGCTTATCAGACGCGAGCCATAAACAGAAACCAAATTCGCATTTAAGTTTGCTGAGCATGGTATATGCCTGGTATAAAATGGGTGTAAACCCTTACGATAACCTGATCTGCCAAACGCCGCCTTTTAAATTGAGGTTGGGCATTGCCGAATATCTTTTCAAGAACGAAGAAATGTTAGAGGAGTCCATTAATACTGCTTTATATGATAAATCCATCCGGGGCGATGATCTGGAATTCCATACCGCTGTGCACGAGTGGGCATCAATTATCGGTTATGGAGATTTAAAAGGTTATAAAGAACATTTCGAAGCTGCCAAATCATTCTTCGCGAACCGTTTAAATGATGGAAGAGATTTAAGTGCGGAGATGATTAAGCGACTAGGTAAGTAACGATTAGGGATGAAGACCATTTTGAATAAACCAGAACTGGTTTCGCTGTTGCAACAACAATTAATAGAGATAGAAATACTTTGTAGGGAGTACGATAAAGGAACTGATGCTGCTATTCCGTCAATTGCCGAAAAAATCGTTGTGATTTTCCATAACTCCGATCATGCAAAAGCGTTGGTGAGCCAGCTTAAATTAAGTCATCTCGATATGTATTGCAGTTCGGAGATTTATAATTCCAAAAGCCTCACTAATTTTATCGGATTATTGAAACTGGCGCATCATACTGGAACGGGGTGGGGGTATGCTGCCAGGTTAGACCGTTCTGCTTTAAACGCAGTAACACAAGAAAACTGGTGGAACAATAAAAAAATAATCGTCGATTCGGACGGGATTGCTTTTACAAGAGCTAAAATAATTAAATCATTAGCTAATACCGAGCCCTTGGTGCTAAATACTTCGGGCTGGACGATTAAAGATGCTGAAGGCAACAAATCGGCCATTAACCCAATTCCTGAAACCGTTCGGCAAATTGCTTTCGAACTACTTGAAAGTTTTCGGGATGTTGATTTGAATAAGGAAAGTAAACTTCATTACAAGTCATAGTTAATGATTGAATTTTGAATAATCTAATGGACAGGTGCTATATTTACACATTCATAATTCACCCATTCAAAATTACGATGCTGTAAACTTCCATTTTCCGCCTCCGATCTTACATCATCGATATAACATATAGACTTTATTTTATTCCCTTAATTCTTCGTTTACCCAAAAAGAGTGCATTATATTTGCCCGCATGTCGGTATTGCTGTTTACCATTATCATTTTATTAGGTGCTTTTTTAGCCGGATTATTGGGTTCACTAACGGGCTTGGGTGGGGGAGTAATTATTATTCCATTGCTCACTTTAGCTTTAGGGGTTGATATCCATTATGCTATAGGTGCATCCATTGTTTCTGTTATTGCAACCTCTTCGGGTTCTGCAGCGGCTTATGTAAAAGAAGGGATTACCAATATCCGGATTGGAATGTTTTTAGAAATCGCGACCACAATAGGTGCGGTGTGCGGTGCAATTGTAGCTGTTTATCTTAATGCCAACTATATTGCTATTCTATTTGGCTGTATCCTGATTTTTTCGGCCATCATGACACTAAAGAAAAAGGTAGATCATACTACTTTGGATAACACCGATAAATGGGCCAATTTTTTTAAACTCAATGGATCTTATCCGGATAAAGGTATAGATTATCCATATGCGGTAAAACATGTTCCGGGAGGTTTTTTAATGATGCTTTTTGCCGGAACATTATCGGGCTTGCTGGGTATTGGGAGTGGGGCATTAAAAGTAATCGCGATGGATAATATTATGCGTTTGCCCTTTAAGGTATCAACAACAACCAGTAATTTTATGATGGGTGTTACTGCTGCTGCAAGTGCAGTGGTTTACTTACATCGCGGCCAGATCGATCCGGGCATTGCCATGCCCGTTTGTGTTGGGGTGCTAACAGGCGCAACTATTGGCTCAAAAATTTTATTACGAGCGAAAACCGATAAGCTCAAAATGATATTTGCCGTAGTTGTTGTATTCTTGGCATTGCAGATGATTTATAAAGGAATAAGCGGATTATAATGAGTACAATAGGAAAAGAAAACTTAAACGATAAGGATATTCAGGTAATTTTAGGCACGCTTCTGCGCGCAGGTGTAATTATTTCGATGAGCATTGTATTAATAGGTGGCGCCATTTTCCTGATCCATAATAGTTGGGCCATTACCGATTATAAAGTTTTTAAACCTGAGCTGAGCAAGTTTTCTTCTATACTGGCTATATTTAAAGGAGTATCTACTTTTCAGGGAGATGCAATTGTGCAGTTTGGCATCCTGATGTTGATTTTTACGCCGATTGCCCGCATTGTTTTCGCTATTTTCAGCTTTTTAATTGAGCGCGATTACCTATATGTACTCATTGGATTTATTATTTTAGCGATCATAACCATCAGTTTAAATGGTGGTTTGGCGCATTAACATCTCTTTTTTAGTTAAATCCCATCATATCAGCAATTTATTTGAAAAAATATTTGGCTAACTATTTGAAAATTAATAATTCTTGTCTATCTTTGCCGTCCCTTTCGGGGGATGTACAACCACCTTGAACGAAGCCCTACTGCTTCGATGGGTGTTAAAAAGAAAAGATAAAATGTCAGGAATTATTGGAAAAAAAGTAGGAATGACCAGTATCTTTGATGCCGAAGGAAGAAACATTCCTTGTACGGTAATCGAGGCTGGGCCTTGTGTAGTTACACAAGTAAAGACCGAAGAAAAAGACGGGTATTCATCAATCCAACTGGGGTATGATGAGAAAAAAGAGAAAAACACAACTCAACCGTTAAAAGGCCATTTCGCGAAAGCAAACACAACTCCGAAACGCAAGCTGGTAGAATTCGATTCGTTTACAACTTCACTTAATTTAGGTGATGTGGTAACCGTTGATGCATTCGCAGAAGGCGATTTTGTTGATGTTGTAGGTACCTCAAAAGGTAAAGGTTTTCAGGGTGTTGTAAAACGCCACGGATTTGCCGGTGTTGGTATGCAGACTCACGGTCAGCATAACCGTTTACGTGCCCCAGGTTCATTGGGAGCATCATCATTTCCTTCACGTGTATTCAAAGGAATGCGCATGGCAGGAAGAACAGGTGGCGACAGGGTAAAAATTCAGAACTTACAGGTTTTGAAAGTTTATGCTGAGCAAAACTTATTAGTAGTTAGTGGTTCCATTCCAGGAGCTAAAGGTTCTTACGTAATCTTAGACAAGTAATCAGATGGAAGTTAAAGTATTAAACATTTCAGGTAAAGAAACAGGTGCCAAGGTGCAACTTCCTGAATCGGTATTTGGTATCGAGCCTAACGACCACGCGATTTATTTAGATGTAAAACAGTATTTGGCTAACCAACGTCAAGGTACTCACAAGTCTAAACAACGTAATGAGATTGCTGGTTCAACTCGCAAACTATACAAACAAAAAGGTACAGGTGGTGCCCGTGCTGGTAGCATTAAATCTCCGTTATTTAACGGTGGTGGTCGTGTTTTCGGTCCTCAGCCACGTGATTATAGCTTTAAATTGAACAAGAAGTTAAAATCATTAGCACGTAAATCTGCTTTGGCTTATAAAGCAAAAGACAACAACGTGGTAGTTTTAGAAGATTTCAACTTCGATACAGCTAAAACTAAAAACTATACAAGTTTATTGGCTGCGTTAAACGTAGGTACTCAAAAAACTTTATTGGTTTTACCTGCGCAAAATAATAATATCTATTTATCAAGCAGAAACATTCAGAAAACTAAAGTAATCTCGGCAGCAGATTTAAATACTTATGATGTATTAAACGCTGGTGTACTTGTGTTAACTGCTGATTCTGTTAAAACTTTGGAGGAGGCGTTTGCCAAATAATATGGAAATTTTAAAAAAACCAATATTAACCGAAAAAGCTTCAGCTTTAACTGAGAAATCTAACCGTTTCACATTTAGCGTTAACCACAAGGCTAACAAAATCCAGATTAAACAAGCAATTGAGAAATTGTACGGTGTAACCATCGTTGCAGTTAACACTATGGTTGTTGATGGAAAAGCTAAATCTCGTTACACTAAAGCAGGTTTTGTATCTGGCCGTAGCCCGAAATACAAAAAAGCAATCGTAACGTTAAAAGACGGCGAAACAATAGATTATTACGCAACCCTTTAATTTAATAATTCATTATAACTATGGGCTTAAGAAAATTTAAACCAGTTACTCCAGGTACCCGCTTCAGAGTTGGTGCTAGTTTTACGGAGATTACAGCAACCAAGCCCGAAAAATCATTGGTTGTATCATCAAAAAAGTCTGGTGGACGTAACAACACAGGAAAAATGACTATGCGCTACATGGGCGGTGGTCACAAAAAATCATATCGTTTAATCGACTTCAAACGCGATAAATTCGATATTCCTGCAACAGTAGCTACTGTAGAATACGATCCAAACCGTACTGCCCGCATCGCATTATTACACTATGCAGATGGCGAGAAGCGTTATATCATCGCTCCTGAAGGATTGCAAGTTGGTTCGGTATTATTATCGGGCGACAAAGCAGCACCAGAAGTAGGTAACACTTTAAAATTATCGAACATTCCATTAGGTTCTATCGTACACAACGTAGAGATCCACCCTGGAAAAGGAGCACAATTGGCTCGTAGTGCAGGTGCTTATGCACAATTAGCTGCCCGCGATGGTAAATATGCTACTTTAAAAATGCCTTCAGGCGAAACCCGTTTAATCTTGACTACTTGTCTTGCTACTATCGGTGCTGTATCTAACTCAGATCACGCAAACGAAGTATTAGGTAAAGCTGGTCGTAAACGTTGGTTGGGCCGTCGTCCGAGAACTAGACCGGTAGCGATGAACCCTGTCGATCACCCAATGGGTGGTGGTGAAGGTAGATCATCAGGTGGTCACCCACGTTCAAGAAATGGTGTTTTAGCTAAAGGCTTCAAAACCAGAGAACTTAAAAAATATTCTAATCGTTACATCATAGAGAGAAGGAAGAAATAATGGCTCGTTCGATAAAAAAAGGACCTTATATTGACCATAACGTAGAGAAAAAAGTAAACTCTATGAATGATTCAGGCAAAAAGTCTGTAATCAAAACTTGGTCTCGCAGATCAATGATATCACCAGATTTCGTGAATCATACATTTGCTGTACACAACGGAAATAAATTTATCCCTGTGTACGTAACAGAAAACATGGTTGGTCACAAGTTGGGAGAATTTGCTCCAACCAGAACATTCAGAGGACACGCTGAAAAGAAAAAATAATTAGACAATGGAAGCAATAGCAAAATTAAACAATTGTCCAACCTCACCGCGTAAGATGCGTTTGGTTGTAGAACTTATCAGAGGTGAACGTGTAGAAAAAGCATTAAGCATTTTAAAGTTTACCAATAAAGAAGCAGCAATAAGAGTTGAGAAATTATTATTATCTGCTATCAAAAACTGGGAATCTAAAAATGAAGGTGCCCGCCCTGAAGAAAACCAACTTTTTGTAAAAACAGTTATGGTTGATGGTGGCCGTCAGTTAAAACGCTTACGTCCAGCTCCTCAAGGCCGTGGATATAGAATTCGTAAACGTTCTAACCACGTAACGCTGATTGTAGATAGTAAAAGTACAGAAACAACTCAAAACTAATTTTAGGAAATGGGACAAAAAGCAAATCCAATAGGTAACAGGTTAGGTATCATCAAAGGATGGGATTCTAACTGGTTCGGTGGCAACAACTACTCCGATAAATTAGTTGAAGATGAGAAAATAAGAAAATACCTTTCTGCCCGTATCGCTAAAGGCGGTGTTGCAAAAGTAGTAATCGAGCGTACGTTAAAACGTATCACGGTAACTATCCACACAGCTCGTCCAGGTATCGTAATCGGTAAAGCAGGTGCTGAGGTTGATAAAATTAAAGAAGAGTTAAAGAAATTAACTAAAAAAGAAATTCAAATTAACATCTTCGAAATTAAACGCCCAGAACTTGATGCACAATTAGTTGCAGAAGGTGTTGCAAAACAATTAGAAGCAAGGATCTCATTCCGTAGAGCAATGAAATCTTCTATCGCATCAACCATGCGTATGGGTGCTGAAGGTATCAAAATCATGACTTCTGGTCGTTTAGGTGGTGCTGAGATGGCACGTACTGAGCAGTACAAAGAAGGAAGAGTGCCTTTGCATACATTCCGTGCTGATATCGACTACGCTTTAGCTGAAGCCTTAACTACTTATGGTAAAATAGGTGTTAAAGTTTGGATCTGTAAAGGTGAGGTTTATGGAAAACGTGATTTGTCTCCAAACATTGGTGCAGCAAACAACGGTCCAAAAGGCCAATCAGATAAACCAGCTTTCGGTGGAAGAGATAACCGTGGTGGTGGAAGAGATAACCGTGGCGGTGGTAACGACAGACGTGGTGGAAACCAAGGCGGTGGTCGTGGTCCAGGCCAGGGTGGTGCAAACAGAGGTGGTGGCGCAGGTGCTAACAGAGGTCCTCGTAAATAATTGATTTATTAACATCGTTTAACGATTAGAACAAAATAAAATGTTACAGCCAAAAAGAACGAAGTTCAGGAAGATGCAAAAAGGCAGAATGAAGGGTTTAGCTTCTCGTGGAGCTGAGTTAGCATTCGGATCTTTCGGTATCAAATCTCTAGAAGCTACTTGGATCACAAGTCGTCAGATAGAGGCTGCCCGTATTGCCGTAACTCGTTTCATGAAACGTGAAGGCCAAGTATGGATCAGGATCTTCCCGGACAAACCGGTAACTAAAAAACCTGCTGAGGTACGTATGGGTAAAGGTAAAGGTGCTCCTGAGTATTGGGTAGCAGTTGTAAGACCAGGACGCGTAATTTTCGAAGCTGAAGGTGTGCCTTTAGAAGTTGCTAAAGAAGCATTGCGTTTAGCAGCTCAGAAATTACCGATCCAAACCAAATTCGTAGTACGTAGAGATTACGTAGAAGCATAGTAAAGTGTTGAGGTGAATGTTGTAAATACTTGTTTATTATAACCGCTACACTCAACGTAAAAGAAAAAGAAAAATGAAAAATTCAGAAATCACAGGGCTTTCAAAAGAAGAATTAGTAGCTAAGATTGCGGAAGAAAAAGAGAACTTATCAAAATTGAAGTTCGCTCACACTATTTCAGCTATCGAAAATCCTTCACGCATTGCAAAAGTAAGGAAAGACATAGCCCGTTTAAACACTGAGTTGACTAAAGTGAAAAACACTGAGTCAGCTACTGAAACTAAATAATTTGAGAGTCGACATGGAAAGACAATTAAGAAAAACAAGAACCGGGTTAGTGGTAAGCAACAAGATGGATAAATCTGTTGTAGTGAGCGTGGAGCGTAAAGTAAAACACCCGATTTATGGTAAGTTCGTAAAGAAAACTACCAAATTTATGGCTCACGACGAGAAAAACGAATGCGGTATCGGTGATACAGTATTGATTATGGAAACTCGTCCTTTGAGTAAAAACAAGAACTGGAGATTGGTACAAATTTTAGAAAGAGCTAAATAAGATGGTACAACAGGAATCGAGATTAAACGTTGCTGATAACAGCGGCGCAAAAGAAGTATTAGTAATTCGCGTGCTAGGTGGAACCGGCAAACGTTATGCTTCAATTGGTGATAAAGTAGTTGTTACCGTAAAAAGCGCGTTACCTTCAGGTAACATTAAAAAAGGTACAGTTTCTAAAGCAGTTGTTGTAAGAACTAAAAAAGAAATCCGTCGTAAAGATGGTTCTTATATCCGTTTTGACGATAATGCTGCTGTATTATTGAACGCACAGGATGAGCCAAGAGGTACACGTATCTTTGGCCCGGTTGCGAGAGAACTACGTGAAAAACAATTCATGAAAATTGTATCATTAGCACCGGAGGTATTATAAAATGGGAAACAAAGTAAATACACCATCAAAACTTAAAATCCGCACAGGAGATTTAGTTAAAGTCATTGCTGGCGATTCAAAAGGTCAACAAGGAAAAGTACTTTCAGTACTTACAGATAAAAACAGAGCCATTGTGGAAGGCATTAACTTAGTATCTAAACATACTAAACCAAATGCTGCTAATCCAAACGGTGGTATTATTAAAAAAGAAGCTGCTCTTCACATTTCTAACTTGATGTTGGTTGATCCAAAATCTGGTAAAGCTACCCGCGTAGGTCGTAAACTTAACGCAGATGGTAAATTAGTTAGAGTTGCTAAAATTTCAGGAGAGGAGATTAAATAATGGCTACACCTAGATTAAAAAGCAAATACAAAGAAGAAGTTGTAAATGCACTAAAAGAAAAATTTCAGTACAAAACTGTAATGCAGGTTCCTAAATTGGAAAAAATCTGTATCAATCAGGGTGTTGGTCGTTTTTCTGTTACTGATAAGAAAATTATGGATACCACTATCGTTGAGTTGACTACTATTACTGGTCAGCAAGCGGTTCCGGCTAATTCAAAGAAAGATATCTCTAACTTTAAATTACGTAAAGGTATGCCAGTAGGTGTACGTGTTACATTACGCGATAACAACATGTACGAGTTCTTAGATCGTTTGATCTCTGTAGCTTTGCCTCGTATCCGCGATTTCAAAGGTATTAACGATAAAGGATTTGATGGAAAAGGTAACTATACATTAGGTGTTACCGAGCAAATCATATTTCCTGAGATTAATATCGATAAAATCAATAAAATTTTAGGTATGGATATAACTTTCGTAACTTCGGCAAAATCTGACGTTGAGGCGCTTGAGTTATTGAAACAATTCGGATTACCATTTAAAAATCAAAAAACAGCAGAATAATGGCAAAAGAAGGTGTAAAAGCACGCGAAGTTAAGCGCCAAAAATTGGTAGCTAGATACGCTGAAAAACGTGCAGTATTAAAAGCTGCAGGAGATTTCGAGGGTTTAGATAAATTACCTAAAAACTCATCTCCGGTACGTTTACACAACCGTTGTAAATTAACTGGTCGCCCTCGTGGATATATGCGTACCTTTGGTATTTCAAGGGTAACGTTCCGCCAGATGGCACTAGACGGTAAAATACCAGGTGTTAAAAAAGCATCTTGGTAATATAAAAAGTACTAGAACTGAGTATCAAGTATAGAGTAGCAAGTATCAGGACCATATCGGACTTGATACTTGTATCTTATTACTTGATACTTATGTCTATACTAAAAAAGAATTTTAACCGGTAGCAGGTCCCACAGCTGGGTAGCAGAAGGAAACCACTATCAAAAACAATAAAAAATGAATACAGATCCAATAGCAGATTATTTAACAAGAGTAAGGAATGCCATTAAGGCCAACCACCGTGTTGTAGAAATTCCTGCATCAAACCTTAAAAAAGAAATTACTAAAGTTCTTTTTGACAAAGGTTACATCGCGAACTACAAGTTTGAAGATACTACAGTTCAAGGCACCATTAAAATCGCTTTGAAATACAATCCGATTACTAAAGTTCCTGCTATTCGTACATTAGTGCGAGTAAGTAAACCAGGTTTGAGAAACTATGCTGGTGTTGAAAATATGCCAAGAGTATTAAACGGTTTAGGTATCGCAATCTTATCTACTTCTAAAGGTGTAATGACCGATAAAGAAGCAGCCAAATTAAACATTGGTGGTGAGGTATTGTGTCACGTTTATTAATATTAGGAGAACAGCACAATGTCAAGAATAGGAAAAGCCCCAATTACAATCCCTGCAGGTGTTACAATTACCGTATCAAAAGATAACGTAGTAACTGTAAAAGGTCCTAAAGGTGAATTAACACAAGCAGTAGATTCAGATATCACTGTAAGTCAGGAAGACGGAATTTTAACAGTTCAACGTCCTTCAGAACAAAAGAAACACAAAGCATTACACGGTTTATATCGCTCATTGCTTAACAACATGGTTGTTGGTGTTACAGAAGGTTATAAATTAACTCAAGAATTAGTAGGTGTTGGTTACCGTGCTACAAACCAAGGTAACACACTAGATCTGGTTTTAGGTTATTCTCACCACTATGTATTCCAATTGCCAGAAGAGATTAAAGTAACTACATCTTCAGAAAAAGGTCAAACGCCTAAAATCATTTTAGAAAGTATTGACAAACAATTGATCGGTCAGGTAGCAGCGAAAATCCGTTCGTTACGTGCACCAGAGCCATATAAAGGTAAAGGTATCAAGTTTGTAGGTGAAGTGTTAAGAAGAAAAGCAGGTAAATCAGCATCTAAAAAATAGTAATCATGGCAGGTAAAAAATTATCAAGAAGAGATCGTATTAAAAAAGGGATCAGAAAAAGACTTACCGGTTCGGAAGAACGTCCAAGGTTATCTGTATATAGAAGCAATAAAGGGATTTATGCGCAGGTAATTAACGATGTAACCGGTAAAACAATAGCATCAGCATCATCATTATCGAAAGATTTTACTGGTACTGGAAACAAAAGCGATCAGTCGGTAGCAGTAGGCAAATTAGTTGCCGAAAAAGCAATCGCTGCAGGTGTTAAAGAAGTTGTTTTCGATAGAAATGGCTATTTATACCACGGTCGTGTAAAATCGTTGGCAGAGGGTGCCCGCGAAGCTGGTTTAGTATTTTAATCTGAAGAAAAAGTAAGATGTCAACTATTAATATAAAAAGAGTAAAAACCACCGATATCGAATTAAAGGATCGTTTGGTTAGTATACAACG